>ENA-UOOI01002803-UOOI01002803.1-fermentation-metagenome-genome-assembly--contig:-NODE-2803-length-14226-cov-36.072895_pt1 | contig 14226 bp, 12 predicted proteins | sample MGYA00245779_ERZ724027 | MGnify/ENA primary metagenome ERZ724027 (study PRJEB28704, sample SAMN03018318) | fermentation metagenome | biome: anthropogenic terrestrial biome; feature: soil... | reverse complement strand
AAAGTGCGAACAGGTGAACGAGATGCTCAAAAATCAACATATTCGTTAAGTTAGCCAAAAGTTTCAACCCAACCATTTGTTACAATCTGATACCCCTTCTTGTTTTTATTCTTGATATTATAAGATTGCACTGTACATTTACGATGCCAGGCATTTTGTATAGGTCATCTTTTAGGAATCGTTCCAGATCCTTATTGAGTTCCATGATTGCATGTACATGAAGCTTGGATGACCCTGTCATTTGATATATGTCGGTTATATAGTCCTTCTCCGACAGAAGGGACGCTACTTCATAAAGATGAGAAGGCTGCACTTCTATATCAAAGAATGCAGATACCATTCTGCCGACTTTTTGAGGGTTCACGATTATGCTGTACTGTTCTATAATGCCTTTTTTCTCCATAGCCTGTATCCGCGATTTTACTGCAACTCTTGAAAGATTCACCTTCTTTCCGATTTCTATATATGACATTCTTGAGTTCTGTGAAAGAAGGTTTAATATATCCTGGTCAATGTCGTCAAGATTTTTGAACTTCATGTATTTCACCTCCATGGCGTACTATTTATATCATAAAAATGAACATGAGACTTTCGTAAAGTAAATATATCTTACTATTTAGACGCATAAACGTAAATTCCTGCTTACGTTATGAAGCTTTGTCCACATTAAAAAGTTTCATAAGCTCACATTGTGTTTTAAAATTTTATCATTTTTGTTCAAAATACCTGCCTGTATCCTTTTGCATTTTTCAAAATCGGTCCGCATGGATGGAACATGCCTCCTTTGCTTTGCAGATGTGATTTTGCACAATAGATTAGATATGAACATATATTATATGAAGACGAGGTTGATAGTGCAATAGAACTGTTTCAATTATGCTGCTATATTTTCATTTATAAGCTGTGCATTTCATGAAAATATATGTATAAGATTTTTTAAACAGAAATAAAATATAATATTTTGTGAGGAGTATATGGATATTATAAGTTATATGAAACGATTCAGAAAATATATAGCAGGTGTGGACACAATGGTTCCGCTGCATAGCGGTAGGATGGCCACTGCCATAAATTTTGATAATGCTGCCACAACGCCTCCGTTTGTATCCGTAATCAATGAAATAGTCAGATTTGCACCCTGGTACTCTTCCGTACACAGGGGTGCCGGTTTTAAGTCAAAGCTATGTTCCGATATTTTTGAAAAATCAAGATATAATATATTAGATTTTGTGAACGCCGATAAAGAAAAGGATACGGTTATTTTTATAAAAAACACCACGGAAGCCATAAACAAACTATCATATAGGTTATGCAACAACCATGAAAAATGCGTGGTGCTTTCGACGATGATGGAGCACCATTCAAATGATCTTCCATGGCGGGGCAAATTCAAACTGGATTATATATCGATAGACAAATCCGGAAGGTTGTCGATCGAAGATTTAAAGCGTAAATTGGCACAGTATGATGGAAATGTAAAGCTTGTCACCGTAGCAGGAGCATCCAATGTCACAGGTTTTATAAACCCAATCCATGAAATTGCGGCCGAAGCTCATAAATATAATGCATTTGTCTGCGTTGATGGCGCACAGCTTATCCCTCATAAGCAAATCGATATGACTTATAAGGATGATGGATATATCGATTTTTTAGCCTTTTCAGCCCACAAGATGTATGCGCCTTTTGGAATAGGAGTGCTTGTTGGTCCTAAAAAAGCGTTTGAAGAAGGAGACCCAGATTATTCCGGAGGAGGTACTGTAAAGATTGTCACGCCTTATGATGTAAAATGGGATGTGCCTCCGCATAAAGAGGAAGCAGGCTCTCCAAACCTTATGGGAGTTGTCGCACTTAATTCTGCCATAAGAACTCTAAAAGGCGTAGGCATGAAGAATATAGAAGCTTATGAAAGGTATCTTACGGGATATGCACTCCAGGGGCTTAAGACTGTGCCCGGCATCATACTTTATAATGGCGATAACACAAGAGATAGGCTGGGGATTATTCCGTTCAATATAGAAGGGGTATACCACGGCACCGTTGCTGAAGCGCTCTCACAGAAATCAGGCATAGCGGTCAGGAATGGATGCTTCTGTGCACAGCCGTATATACAAAAGCTTTTGAATATAAGCCCGAAGGAGATTCAATCATATATGGACAGTCCGGATGTTCCAAGACCTGGAATGGTAAGGATAAGCTTTGGATTATACAATAATTTGGCTGAAATAGATACTTTGATTCAGACTCTAAAATGGATTTCAAAAAATAAAAGCTTGTTTAAAAAATAGGAGGGTATCGCACATCTGCATGACATTTTTCAAATTCAGATGTGCAATTTAAATAAATTAGCTATGTTAAAATAAACTTTTGATTTTTCGAGCAATGCAAGTGAACAAGATATGGATGCTCAAAATCAAAAGTTTATATGCCGCTGATAAAACTGCGGCATTTTTGTTGCTCTTTTTTCAAATAGTGGAAAATAATTTGATTTTGGGATATATTATTAATATTATTGTTTTGAGATTATGGTTGAAATATCAAAATTAGCTTAAAATAAAAATGATAGAGATTTATATTGAAATAAAATTTGTGAGGTGGGTTCAATGAAAAAAGCAGTTGTGATTTTAGCCGACGGGTTTGAGGAGATAGAAGCTTTAAGCGTTGTGGATGTTTTAAGAAGGGGAGGAGTCGTATGCGACATGTGCTCGATTGCAGGACGCAATGTTACAGGCAGCCATGGAATCAAGGTAACCTCTGACACAGTGTTTAAAGATACTGATTTTCAAGGATATGATGTTTTAGTATTGCCCGGAGGGATGCCAGGTGCCTCCAATTTAAGGGACAACGATGATGTTATTGAAGCCGTGAAAATGTTTGAAAGCTCCGGAAAGATAATCGGGGCAATATGTGCTGCGCCGATCGTGCTTTACAAAGCCGGCATAATCAACGGAAAGGATGTCACATCACATCCTTCAGTGCAAAATCAGATTAAAGAATGCAGGTATGTCGAAGAGATAGTAGCTGAGGATGGGAACATAATAACGAGCAGGGGACCTGCAACAGCTATTTATTTTGCTCTTGCCATATTAAAGAGGCTTGGGCTTGGTGATAAGGCAGTCGAACTCAAAAAAGGAATGATGCTAAATTTCGTTGAGCAGAAAGATGTCATGAAATGATTCGGAATCCACTGGCATCTTAAATTAAAGTTCTATTTAACAAATATGTTGATTTTGAGCATCTTATTCGCCTGTTCACTATGATTGCTCAAAAATCAACATCATACTTTAATGGAGCCTAAAATAATATTGCATAAAACAAAGCATAACTCATATTGTATTGGCATATAGTTTAGATTAAAATTATCTAAGAGAATGAAAAGTTAGGAGAACTTAAAATGATATTACTTAAAGCATTGATAATGGGCATTGTGGAAGGCTTGACTGAGTTTCTTCCGGTATCTTCGACTGGTCACCTTATAATGGCTGCCGATTTGATGAATTTCAACGACTCTTTTGTTCCCATGTTTGAAATCGTCATACAGCTTGGGGCAATATTGGCTGTAATATATTATTACAGGCAAAAAATACTTGAGTCATTAAAACCAAAGAATATAGCTCCGGGAGGTTGGGGTTTTAAACTGTGGTTCAAGGTATTTGTAGCTTTTCTACCGGCTGCGATAATAGGACTGCTTGTAAATGATTTTGTTGAAGAACATTTGTTTTCTTCATTCACCGTGGCAATTGCACTGATAGTCGGAGCAATAATGATGCTAATGGTTGAAAAGCATTTTACAAATGTAAGGTTTAGGAACATGGACAGCATAGGAGCTAAAAGATCATTTATCGTAGGTATAGCACAATGCATGTCCTTATTTCCTGGGATGTCGAGATCAGCATCTACGATAATGGGCGGCATGATGGTGGGAATGTCGGTTAAAGCTGCTGCCGAATTTTCATTTTTCCTGGCAATGCCGACAATGGTTGCCGCATCAGCTTATTCTCTTGTAAAAGGATATCAGGCCATGACGTTTGTTGAGTGGACGGCATTGATCATAGGGTTTGTTACGTCATTTATTGTGGCTTTGCTGGTTGTTGAAAAATTCCTATCATACCTCGGAAAGCATCCTTTAAAACCATTTGCTTATTATAGGCTGGCAGTCGGAATCATAATGATTGCATTGATACTCTTTAAGGTCGTAAGATGATATAACCACTTGTTTGGAGATTTTAAATGTTTTCTTCTTTCAATTTCAGATATGAAATTCAATGGGCAAAGCTTTAGACGGCATATTGATGAATCTTTGCCCTTATACTTTTTTTACAGTTGCTTACATCAAGGAAAATTTAATTTGACAGCGGACGAATTATAAAGTATTTTATGATGGTGAATGTAAATGGGAAAGGTTATTTTTCTTGTTGATATGAATGCATTTTTTATAAGCTGTGAGACGGCCAGGAATCCTGAACTTAAGGGAAGGCCTGCGGCAGTGGCAGGCGATCCTAAGGATCGTGCAGGCATCGTGCTTACTGCAAATTATGAAGCCCGAAAGTATAAAGTAAAGACGACCATGACCATACGTGAAGCCAAGCAGCTTTGTCCGGAAATCGTTTTCGTGCCTCCGGACCGTGAATATTATAGGTATATATCCGGAGAGGTCATGAAAATATTATCAGGTTATTCTCCAATCATACAGCAAAACAGCATAGATGAGGCTTGGCTGGATATGACAGGCTGCGATATAGCATTTGGAAAACCGTTTGAGGCTGCGGAGAAGATAATGAACGACATGATAAACAAACTCGACATGATGTGTTCGATTGGGATATCTGAAAACAAATTTTTGGCCAAAATGGCATCCGACATGAAAAAACCGCTTGGAATCACCGAAGTGTGGCAAGGGGACGTAAAAGATAAGATATGGCCACTGCCGGTTGGAGCAATGTATGGAATAGGAAAAAGAACTGAGAAAAAACTTTCGGACATTGCAATCCATACAATAGGGGATATTGCAAAGAGCGACCGGAATCTGCTTATAAAAACCTTTGGAAAATATGGCGAGGAGCTTTACGACCTAGCATATGGCATTGACAATTCACCTGTGGATGAAAATCCTCTTAGAAATTCCAAATCCATAAGCCGCTCCACAACTCTGCCGAATGATATTATTGATTTGGAATATGCCAAAAGGATTGTACTGGAACTTGCAGAGGAGGTTGGAGCCGAAGCAAGAAGATCAGGATACAGCGGAAGGACGGTTTCAATTGCAATCAAATATAATGATTTTAAATCCATAACGAGGCAAAAGGCTATTTCCCCAACATATCTGACAAAGGAAATATATGAAACCGGATGTGAACTTTTAAAAAAGAATTGGAACTTAAGCCGCCCTGTCAGGCTTTTGGGAATAGGATTAGGGGATCTTCAAAAGGGACTGGCAAAACAGGTATCGTTTTTTGATTTAAGTGGAAAGTATGATGCTAAAGAGGAGAAGATCGAAAGGGTTATGGATAAGATAAGGCAAAAGTATGGAGACGATAAGATTAAAAGAGCAAAAACAATACATTTACATAAATCATGATAAGCACGGCGCAATAGTATAACCATGCCTGTCTTTCAAAGTGCAGTTTAGATGTGAGTATACAAAATTGGGCATTATGCTGTACCAGAAATAAAAATTTATATTTTGCGAGGTTTGATTTCATGGCAAGAAGATTTTTCTATACAACCGGCAAACACAAGCATATGTATTTATTATTTCTTTTTCTAATACAGATTATATGGTTCTTTTATGATGAGAAAGTGGTAAGAGTACCAAAGTATATCATGTTTTCAAACCTTGACACTTATATACCATTTGTAAAAGAGTTTGTTGTGATGTATGTATTTTGGTATTTTTATATGGTCATCGCATTTATCTACCTTGGGATCACATCACCTCCTGATTTTTGTAAGCTTTTTATATTCATATTTGCGGGAATGACAATTGCCCACATAGTATATTTGGTTTTCCCGAACGGTCAAAATCTGAGGCCGTACATAAGTGGAAACGACATATTTTCAAAGACAATAAAGTATATATACTCAATCGATACGCCGACAAATGTTTCTCCAAGCGTGCATGTTATAAACTCAATCGGTATATTCATAGTAATGGCAAAATCCCAAAGGCTTAAAAAAAACACAGCAATAAAGATATTGCTGTTTATGTGCACTTTGTCCATAACGATGTCGACGCTTTTTATAAAGCAGCATTCAATTGTGGATGTATTCTATAGCATCATAGTATCGGCTCTGCTTTACATATTGATTTATAAATTTAAATGGTCATATATTCATAAGGCAAATGCTAAGTAAGCATATCGATTTCAGCCATGTTAAATAATTGATATTTATTGGCGCTCTGTTAAAGCATGAGAATATTTAAAATCAACATCTTTTTTGACAGAGCGCATTAATTTTTTGGCTATAAAACATTCAGCGCTTTAAGCTGCTTGTCTAATTCTTCAGGCGATTTAAAAAGAACGGTTACAAATCCAAATTTCTCGGCTGCATCCAGGTTTGACTGCAGATCATCTATATATACGGTCTCTTCAGGATTTATATGGTATTCATCTATCAGTCTGCGGAATATCCTGGCGTCCGGTTTTAAAAGTTTTACCCTTGAGGAAATCACCATTCCATCAAATGATTTAAAAAAGTCATATTTGTTATATATCATATCAAATGCTTTATCATGATAATTTGAAAGTATATATGCTTTATATCCTCTTTTCTTTAGTTTATGGAATATATCAACCGTGCCCTTAATAGGGGTGAGTATTCTATACCAGTCGTATTTTATTTTCTCTATGATTTCTCTGTATTCAGGACATGACTTGGAAAAGCATTCAAAAGCTTCATCTTCTGTTATGGTGCCTTCATCAAGCATCTGCCATTCCTTTGTGCAGAATATGGCCTTATATAGCTTGTCCGCAGTTTTTTTATCATTTACCACATCGCATATGTAATCATATGGCTGAAAACTTACCAACACACTTCCTATATCAAACAATATATTTTTTATCATGCAAATATCCCCCATCTTTCAATTGGTATTTAAATATATGTTATATAATGTTGATTTTTTGAGCAATCCAAGCGAGCGGGATACTCAAAAAATCAACTTCATGATTTAACAGAGCCTAAATATAAAGCCTCTCTAATATTATACTCAAAGGTGCTTTAAAAATAAAGGAAACAGAGTAAAATGCGGATTGGTAGTAAAGAGGTTTCTAAAGATATATAATATTTATTGGAAAAGCGAAAAATTTTAAGGCAATGGGAGGAATAATCATGAAGGCGGAACTGATATCAGTAGGAACTGAACTGCTTCTTGGCGATATTATAAATACAAATGCCCAATACATAGCCAGAAGACTTGCAGATATAGGCATATTCGTATATTACCAGACAGTGGTGGGCGATAATCCCCAAAGGCTGAAAGAAGCATATGATATAGCATTTAAAAGATCAGAGCTTGTTATAACCACAGGAGGATTAGGCCCTACAAAGGACGATTTGACAAAGGAAATAGCGGCCAGATATTTTAATAGAAAGCTTTTGCTTGATATGGATTCATTGCAAAAAATAGAAACGTTTTTTAAGAATACCAACAGGACAATGACCGAGAACAATAGAAAGCAGGCCCTTTTTCCAGAAGGTTCAAAAATACTTCCAAATCCAAACGGCACTGCTCCCGGATGCATCATAAAAGAGGGTAAAAAAATTATCATAATGCTTCCAGGACCGCCCAAGGAGATGGCTCCAATGTTTGAGGCTTCAGTAATGCCGTATCTTGAACAGTTTCAGGATTGTGTGCTTGTGTCAAAGGTTTTAAGAGTGCTCGGACTTGGCGAAAGCTTGATGGAAGATAAGATAAAGGATATAATAGATTCCCAGACCAATCCAACCATAGCGCCCTATGCCAAAGAGGGCGAAGCAACGCTCAGGATAACTGCAAGAGGCAGGGACAAAAAAGAAGCTGAAGTCATAATGGCTCCTGTTGAAAAAAAGATAAGGGATAGGCTTGGAGATAACATATATGGAGTCGGGAATACGAGCATAGATGAAGTTGTAGCCAAAGAACTCATAAAGAGAAAGCTTACGATAGCTCTAGCCGAATCGTGCACAGGCGGGCTTTTGGCATACAGGCTCGTCAGAAACCCTGGAGTCTCGGCCGTGCTTATAGAGGGGGATGTGACTTACAGCAATGACGCCAAGATGAGAAGGCTCAACGTTAAGAAGGAAACGCTCGGTAAATTCGGGGCGGTCAGCGAGCAGACAGCCTTGGAAATGGTCCAGGGCATTGTAAAATCTTCAAATGCGGACATAGGCATATCTGTAACCGGCATTGCGGGACCTGAAGGCGGTACTGCTGAAAAACCGGTTGGTCTTGTATATGTAGGGCTTTATATAAAAGGCAAAACCATGGTAAGAAAGTTTAACTTTCCAGGCAACAGGGAAAAAATTCAAAACCGTACCGTTATGAATGCTCTTGACTGGCTCAGACGTGAGCTTGAGCATATGAACTGATAATCAATCTTAAATTGGGAGTGTATATATGAAAACAAGATGCGGATGGGCCGAGAGGGACAGTTTATATATGGATTATCATGATAATGAATGGGGAGTGCCGATGCACGATGATAGAAAGCTTTTCGAATTTCTGATACTTGAAGGAGCCCAGGCCGGCTTAAGCTGGATAACGATACTTAAAAAGCGTGAAAATTACAGGAGCGTTTTTGACGGATTCGATGCTCAAAAGATAGCCTGCTACAATGATGACAAGATTAAGAATCTTCTCTTAAACGATGGAATTATACGCAACAGGCTGAAGATCGAATCAACGGTTACAAATGCAAGAGCATTTTTAAAGCTGCAAGAGGAATTTGGAAGCTTTGATAATTACATATGGCAGTTCGTATCATATAAACCGATAAAAAACAGCTGGACAGATATAAGCCAAGTTCCTTCAACATCGAAAGAATCCGATAAAATGAGTGCAGAGCTTAAAAAGAGCGGCTTTAAATTCGTAGGTTCAACAATTTGCTATTCATTCATGCAGGCTGTAGGTATGGTAAATGATCATATAGTAAGCTGTTTTAGATATGATGAAGTATAGCTTATAAAGCGTTGCATCTTTTTACAGATAGGCTTTCTTAAAATATAAAGCATGATGTTGGTTTTTTTGAGCATCCCGCTCGCCTGTTCGCACTTTTTAAGTTCTAAGGCTCATTGCCTCGCTTATCAAGAACTTTTGCAAACTCGCTACTGCTCAGACAAGCAAAAGCTCTAGGATTCGCTTCGGCAATTTTGCCAAGAACTTATCAAAAGTGCTCACACCGCTCACTTGGATTGCTCAAAAAAAATCAACACAGCCTATATAAAGCACGATATGCTGAAAATACAACATAGCCTGAATAATAAAGGAGGGTTGTCTTGAAATGATGGTCTGAAATCAAAAATAAGACAACCCATTTTTATGCTATTATAACGCATCTGTAGGAAATTTTTCTTGCATTTTTACTTGACGATATCTTCAACATGTTTTAAGTCCAGTTTCTTTGTGCGCAGCGCTGCCTGCCCTATTAAATCGCTTATAAACAATACATATTCAAATGTATCATATCTTTTTTGCGCATCTTGAAAATTAAAATTAAAAACATCATCTACAATACCATCATAATAATTATTTGGGATATATATTTCGCAGCCTTGAAGTGAAATCATTGAAAAGAGTTCCTCATTAAAAAAACCTTTTTCAAGCTGAAAGGTTACAATTTCCCGCTCGGAATCTTTCTTGCCGGAGAAAATCATCCTCAATACGCTTTCTCCATTTGAACTCCCCCCTGGTATGATCCTTTGGGAAAAGTTGATATTTAAAGCTTTCAGCAAATTTTTCAAACAGCTCATGAAATCCATTTTCTGCTGTTTTCCCATAAGAGTCATATTTGTATCCATATGTACGATCACTGTTGATATCTTTGTGATATTGCATAGCATGGACTTGCCTATTTTAACAGTAGCGCCTTTCTTGACCGGATATACGATCACATATTCCTTAATGGAATTTTTGGATGACTGTTTTATCCTTACCGGCTTATCATTAAAACCAAACATATGGAAATCCCTCCCACTAAGTTTAATATATTTATTATAGCATGATTTATGCATGGGCTTCCAGAATTTTAAATCGATCAGCAAATTCAAATTTCCGTATAGATTATTAAGGTCATGTTTAACAATGCTGTGGATTTTTTGAGCATCCCGCTCGCCTGTTCACACTTTTTAAGTTCTAAGGCTAATTGCCTCATTCATCAAGAACTTTTGCAAACTCGCTTTGCAAAGTCAGCAAAAGTTATAGGATTCACTTCGGCAATTTCGCCAAGAACTTAGCAAAAGCGTATCTCAGCTCGCTTGGATTGCTCAAAAAATCCACACTATTAAAAACGAATTATTATCTTTCAACAGCATATAGTCTGCAGTTTTGGATATAATGCAAGTGATATGTGGAATTGATGATACATGTTCTCTTGTGGAAAGTTTACGGCAATGAAATGCACATTTAATCCACAACGTATTTTAGCTTTTTTTAAGTTATTCACAGACTTGTCCACATTATCCACAGGGCATGTACTCACATATTCACATACGAACAGTCAAGAAGTTATGTTAAATATAAAAAATTATAGCAGACCCTACTTTGTTATCGGATGCTGATTTCAATAGTCTGAAAGTGAATCGGTCATGTTATTATAAGATATAAGCATAGACACATGAAGGAATTTAATATAAAATATAGAATAATAATTATATAAAGATTATGAAAGGGGCTGAAGTTTATGAAGATTACAGTAACTGGCAAGAATATTGTTGTAACGGATTCATTAAGGGATACTGTCATCAAGAAGATCGGCAAGCTTGACAAATACTTTAACCCTGATGTGGAAGCTCAGGTAACTTTAAGTGTACAGAAAAACCATCACATAATCGAAGTGACGATCCCCTTTGATGGAGTTATTATAAGGGGGGAGGAGTCAACCGCTGATATGTATACATCAATTGACAATGTTCTCGAAAAAATCGAAAAACAAATAATGAAGCACAGAACAAGATTGGAGAGAAAACTCAGGGCGAATTCATTAAAGGCTTTTGATAATCGCCATAGTGAAGCTTATGATGAAGAGGAATACAATCCGACGATAGTGAGAACAAAAAAGTTTGCAATGAAACCAATGCCAGTTGATGAAGCAGTACTCCAGATGGACTTGCTCGGCCATAGTTTTTATATGTTTCTAAATGCTGAAACAGAAGAAGTCAATGTTGTGTATAAGAGAAAAGATGGAAGGTATGGCTTGATAGAGCCTGAATTTTAATTTTAGCCCGGCAAAACAGCCGGGCTAAAATTAATTTGGGCTGTGTTAAACTATATTACAATGTTGATTTTTGAGCCTTAGAACTTAAAAAGCGTGAACAGGTAAGCTGGATGCTTAAAATCACTATATTTATTAAAACTAGCTTTAATTAAAATACAGCAATACATGCTCACCCTACACGTTTCATTGATTAAGGGGAATGTTAATGCTATAATGGATTGAAAATATTCTATAACATTAAAGAAGGTGATTGAATGGCAAATATATTTGAGAAAATATTCGGAACTTATAGTGATAAAGAAATTAAAAGGCTTATGCCTATAGTTAACAAAATAGATAGTATGAAAGATATATATTCAAAAATGACAGATGCTGAGCTTAGGGAAATGACTGATAAGTTCAAGCAGAGGCTGAGTGGCGGCGAAACTTTGGATGATATACTTCCTGAAGCATTTGCAGTTGTGAGGGAAGCTGCTACAAGGACACTTGGACAGACCCACTACAAGGTACAGCTTTTAGGAGGCATAGTGCTCCACCAGGGACGTATTGCCGAGATGAAAACAGGCGAAGGTAAAACCCTTGTGGCTACATTGCCAGTATATTTAAACGCGCTTGAAGGAAAAGGAGTCCATGTGGTGACCGTAAACGACTACCTGGCAAAACGTGACAGCGAGTGGATGGGACAGATATACAAATTCCTCGGACTTACGGTTGGATGTATAACACATGAGCTTAAACCTGAAGAGAGGAAAGCTGCATATAATTCCGATGTAACCTATGGCACCAATAACGAGTTTGGTTTTGATTATTTGAGGGACAACATGGTCGTATATAAAGAAGAAATGGTGCAAAGGGAACTTAATTTTGCAGTGGTCGATGAAGTTGACTCAATACTCATAGATGAAGCAAGAACGCCTCTTATCATATCCGGCATTGGTGAAAAATCCACCGATATGTATAAAGTCGCGGATGCATTCGTAAGGACATTGAAAAAGGATGATTTTGAAGTCGACGAAAAAAGCCACAGTGTATCGCTGACAGACAGCGGTGTAGAAAAGGCCGAGAAATTTTTCAATCTTGAAAATTATGCCGATGCTGCGAACATGGAGCTGCAGCATCATATCATACAAGCTTTAAAAGCCCACAATCTCATGAAGCGTGATATAGATTATGTGATAAAAGACGGGGAAGTAATAATAGTCGATGAATTCACAGGAAGGCTTATGTTTGGCAGAAGATACAGCGACGGACTTCATCAGGCAATCGAGGCTAAAGAGAATGTCAAAGTCGAAAGAGAGTCTAAAACTCTCGCGACCATAACCTTCCAGAACTATTTCAGGATGTATAATAAACTGTCGGGCATGACCGGTACGGCGTTGACAGAGGAAGAGGAGTTCAGGACAATATATAGCCTCGATGTAATCGTCATACCTACCAATAAACCCATGATAAGAAAAGATTATTCCGACATGGTATATAAGACTGAAAAGGGCAAATTCAATGCCATAGTTGATGAAATCGTGGAGACTCATAAAAAGGGGCAGCCGGTGCTTGTAGGAACAATAAGTATTGAAAAATCCGAGCTTTTATCAAGCATGCTGAAGCGCAAGGGCATACCCCATCAGGTATTGAATGCCAAGTATCATGAGAAGGAAGCTGAAATAATATCACATGCCGGTGAAAAGGGTATGGTTACAATAGCCACCAATATGGCTGGTCGTGGTACCGATATAAAGCTTGGCCCTGGTGTGGTAGAGCTTGGCGGATTGAAGATAATAGGAACTGAAAGGCATGAGTCAAGGCGTATCGATAATCAGCTCCGCGGTCGTTCGGGCCGTCAGGGAGATCCAGGTGAGTCCAGGTTCTATATCTCTTTGGAAGACGACTTGATGAGGCTTTTCGGATCCGATAAGATAAAAGCTCTGGTAGATAAGATTGGGCTTGAGGAAGATCAGCCGATTGAAAATAAAATGCTTTCCGGAGCCATAGAAAATGCTCAGAAAAAGGTGGAAGGCAGCAACCTGGATATCCGTAAGAGTTTGCTCCAGTATGATAACGTCATGAACCAGCAGAGGGAAGTCATCTACAGTCAGAGAAGGCAGGTACTGGAAGGCGTTGACCTTAAAGATCAGATAATGGCTATGATAGATGATGTTATTTCCACTGTAGTCGATGCCCATACAGGCGGCGGCAAGGAATATGAGGATTATGACATAAAGGGGATTTTAAGATATTGCCATGATTTATTCCTGCCTAAGGGAATGCTGACTGAAGATCAGTTGACAAACATTTCAAAAGAAGAGATAAAGGAAAAACTGTCTGATATCGCTCACAAAATTTATGAATCCAAGGAAGAGGAGTTTACGAGCGAGAGGATGAGGGAAATCGAAAGGGTCGTGCTTCTCCGTTCCGTAGACACCAAGTGGATGGATCATATAGATGCAATGGATCAGTTAAAGCAAGGTATCGGATTGAGAGCATACAGGCAGAGGGATCCGGTTCAGGAATACCAGTTTGAAGGCAGCGCGATGTTTGATGAGATGATATACAATATCAAGGAAGAGACCGTAAAGATGATGTTCCATGTTAAGCTTGAAAGGGTTCCTCAAAGACAGAGGGTTGCAGAGCCTATCGCAACAAATGAGGATAACAGCGTAAAGCGCAAGCCGATTGTAAAACCGAAGAAAATAGGCAGGAACGACCCATGCCCATGCGGAAGCGGCAAAAAATACAAATACTGCTGCGGCAGGAACTAACCGTATTTTAAAAAAAGGTTATGTTAAACAAAGATGTTGACTTTGAGCATCCCGCTCGC
>ENA-UOOI01002798-UOOI01002798.1-fermentation-metagenome-genome-assembly--contig:-NODE-2798-length-14256-cov-241.623125_pt1 | contig 14256 bp, 10 predicted proteins | sample MGYA00245779_ERZ724027 | MGnify/ENA primary metagenome ERZ724027 (study PRJEB28704, sample SAMN03018318) | fermentation metagenome | biome: anthropogenic terrestrial biome; feature: soil... | reverse complement strand
TTATCATATTGTGACTAACTTTTCTATTGGCTCAGTTTTCGGGGTTCAGGTCATTGCCTGATTGTCAGTCAGCTTATAACGCTGACCAACACATGCCTGTGCAAAGCTACGCAGTTCCAATTCTGTAGCAGCCGCCAAAATCTTTGCCGGCTCCATCCCGGTTGCACAGCAAAGCTCATCTATTGATTTTGGATGAAAGTCCAAGACACGATAAAGTGCCGCAGCCGCGTTTGACAAACCCTCCGGGGGTTCCTTTGCATGCGATTTATGTGGAACCGAATTACCTGCAGAGGGCGGTGAATCTGGAAGAATAACATTGATCCCCGGATTATCCGGCAATATTATCCTGTATTTGCTTTCATAAGGCTGTAAAATGTCCCGCGTGCAAGTAGCTGGGGTACAGCCTTCCTGAATAAGTCTGTTTGTCCCTTTTGACATGGTGCTCTGCACATTTCCAGGAACAGCAAACACATCACGTCCCTGATCAAGGGCATCATTAGCAGTTATCAAGGAACCACTCTTTGAGGCAGCTTCCACAACAACCGTTGCATCACAAAGGCCGGAAATAATACGATTGCGAATCGGAAAATTGGATGCCATCGCCTGAGTTCCAGGTGGATATTCGGAAATGAGCGCTCCGTCCAATGAAACAGCCTGACGCAGGGATGCATTGGCGAGAAGGTAATCTGCATCAATCCCGCAGCCCAGTACGCATACGCTGCGGCCCCCTGCCTCAACTGCTCCGCGGTGTGCCTGCGTATCAATGCCAAGCGCTCCGCCACTGACAACGATGGCACCAGCCCTAGCCAGTTCATAACCCATTGCATGCGCGATTGTGCGGCCGCTTTTGGTCGCACGGCGTGTACCAACCACTGCAATGGAGAGCATAAAATCGACCGGAGGAAGCGTCCCCTTCATGTACAATACACACGGATAGTTCCGAAGCTGGCCCAGACACTGCGGATAAGTATTCATATCAGGTGTCAAAATACGCTGACCCAATTTTTCTGCATACTCAATCTGGGCCTGTGCTTGTGTCAGAGAATAGCTTTTAAATCGCTGAATCTCACGCGCTGTAAAATAGCCTTCTAACCGCCAGCCTTCTTCTCCGGCGCGGTAAAAATTTTCAATAGAAGCATAAGATTCAAAAATACGCTGCGGCTTGGATGATCCTGCACCAAGACCATGCTGCAGCCACACCCACCAAGCACGGCTATCCATTTTCGTCACTCCGTTTACGCATCATTTCCCACATCAGGATGGCAGCACTAGCCGACACATTCAGGGACTCTGCTCTGCCGAGCATTGGAATGGTAACACATTGGTCACAAGCTGAGATGGTTTCAGCAAGTAAACCGTTTCCCTCGTTTCCAACTGCCATAACAGACGGTACTGAAAAATCGACCTTTGTTATTTTTCCAGCATTATGAGCCGGTACTGCGGCAAAAGTATGCCATCCCACCCTGCGCAGTGCCGGAATACTTTGCGGCAGAGAAGCAATATGCACTAATACAAGACGAAACGCAGCTCCCATCCCACTGCGGAGCGCTTTGGGTGAAAATGGGTCACAACACTCTCCACAAAGAAGCACCTTGGAAATTCCCAGAGCTTCAGCTGTCCGCAGAATTGTCCCTAAATTTGCCGGATCCTGAATTTGCTCCAATGCAAGACACATTCCTTCTGGCGGAAGCTCTAAAAAATGTTCTTTTGTTTCCTGCGCGGCTTGCGGTATGTCACAAACGCAGAAAATTTCCTGGCTGTTTTGGGTATCTGCCAAAAGCTCTGCTACAGAAGGCTCTATCAAATATGTTGTTCCCTTTACAGAAAGTTGGACCTTTTGAAGATAGGATGTATATTTTTGCGCTGCTCTCTTCGTATAAAAAAGAGAATGCAAATTCAGTCCACTTTGAGCAGCATCTGCACAGAGTCTGGCACCTTCACACAAAAAGGCTTTCTGTTTTCTGCGCTCAGCAGCTTTTCGTAAAGCTGCTGAGCTACGGATCACCTCATTTTTCCTGCTGGTTATATGCTCCATTATTCTCTCCTTCTACCCACTGACACAGAGAAAAAATATGCGTCCGGAATAAAACCGGACGCAAAAACAGCTTATTAAAGTGCTGCCTTGGCCTGTTCTACCAAGCCCTTGAAAGCGGCCTCATCGCTGATAGCAATTTCAGAAAGCATTTTACGGTTCAAAGTAACACCGGCCTTTTTCAAACCATTGATAAAGGCGGAATAGGTCATTCCATTTGCGCGGCAGCCCGCAGAAATACGGGTAATCCACAGCCGACGGAAATCACGCTTGCGAGCTTTTCGACCACCAAAAGCATAATTTCCAGACTTCATAACCGCTTGTTTTGCCATCTTAAAGTGGCGGCTCTTACTGCCCCAATAGCCCTTTGCAAGCTTTAGAACTTTCTTTCTTCTTTTACGCGTAGCGAGTGCGCCTTTAATTCTTGCCATTTTATTTTACCTCCAAATAATTGGGAATCATCAATATGAAAGTGAAACAGAGTCCTTATTTGTAAGGAATCATGCGTTTCACATGCACAACATTTGTCTTATCGGCTGCACAGGTACCACGCATGTTGCGCTTATATTTGGCGCTCTTGCCATGGCCGTTCAAAAAATGGCGCATATTTGCATGGGAACGGATAACTTTGCCGGATTTTGAGAGTTTGAAACGCTTTTTCGCACCGGAATGCGTTTTGATTTTAGGCATAATAGGATCCTCCTTGATTTTCTGGGGGTTCTCCCCTGTTACTTAACGGATTTATGGTGTTCTACACCAGATTTTGCAGCATTTTTAGGTGCCGTACGTGAAACAGGCTTACACGCAAGGAACATCAGCATATTGCGCCCCTCAAGTTTTGCAGGCTTTTCGACAACGGCATACTCTGCAAGCGAATCAGCAAATTTCTTCATAATGGTATAGCCCTGTTCCGGGTGCCCCATTTCACGGCCGCGGAAGCGGATGGAAGCCTTTACTTTGTTTCCCTCTTTCAGAAAACGTACCGCATGATTCATTTTGGTTTCAAAGTCATGAGTGTCAATATTTAAAGACAATCGCACTTCTTTAATTTCAACCATATGTTGGTTCTTCCGCGCTTCTTTTTCGCGTTTGGCCTGCTCGAAGCGGAATTTGCCGTAATCAATAATTTTGCATACAGGCGGCTTTGCCTGCGGTGCAATCTTGACCAAATCCAAATCCTTGGAAGAAGCCAGTCTACGCGCTTCAGCCGATGGCATAATGCCAAGCTGTTTGCCGTCCGCACTGATTACACGGACTTCACGGTCATGAATTCCTTCGTTGATCTGCAGCTCCTTGTTGCTAATGGTTAAGCACCTCCGTAAGTATGTTTGTCATTACAAAATACAAAACGCGGACAGAAAACCCGCCCGCGCACAACACAACAATCCCCAAAAGGTATAGGACCCGTATTGACCTGATTCGGACGGAACCGCTCAGGTGTGGGCAAACCCTGCCCCGCTTTGTTTTGACTCAATTATTATAGCACAAATGAAGTGGTTGTCAAGCATATTTTTTGGAAGAATTTCTAATACGTAAGTCATTCTGCTTGAATTGTCTTTCCAGTGGAAAATGCATAAAGCAGGCATTCTTTTACCGGTAATCCTGTACATTGTGTAAGCGCTTCCCGGTAAAGAGCAAGCTGCGGTTTATAACGTTCCAAAAGCTGAGCGGAATCCACATAATGGTCCGTTTTGAAATCCAGAAGAACCATGGCACCGCCTTCCTCAAACGCACAATCCACCGCGCCTTGCACAACCACCGGTTCTTTTCCCAGCTCTGGCGGCAAAGATGCATCTAAACGAGACGCCGGCACCTCAATCGTGAAGCGATACTCCCGCAGTACATGAGGACTTTTCATAATCCGCTCTGCAAGAGGAGAAGCAAAAAATGTCTGCACTGCATCCAGATTGACAGCAGAGGCCTGTTCTTCGGTCAGGAATGCCTCCTGCTTCAGCCGCCCGAGTTCAGCCTGTGGATTTTTCATTGCCTTTGCATAATCCACATATTGCATGTATTGGTGCAAAGCCGTACCGCGTTCAGCTGGAGTGAGACCACTTTCCCCCAAAAAAGCCGGTCGGCTCATGGCTGCATATTTTCGTTCACACGAAACTGCTGCCACTTCACTGGCAGCTGTCTTGGCACGAACTTTTCTAAGCCGTGCATAAGGATACACAAATTCCGTTTCTGTTTGCAGTCGATTGAGCAGTTCTAAATCCGGAAGGACTTTGACAGAATCACAAGCTTTTTCTGGCTCCGGTGTTTCTTGCTGCATAACATTTTGAATGATCTGAAATCTGCACGGCTGGCTGCAAGGCAGCACTTGCAGTGCTTCTGCTCCTGCCAACTGCCGCAGTTTTCCCCCATCCGGATGGCGTAAAGCACACAATAACAGCCAGTCTCCAATGCAGGAAGCTCGGCGCACCAAAAAAGCAGGCAGACGTTTTGTTCTCCCCAGTTTGGCAGCAAGGGATGCCAAATGTTTTTCAATGCCGGAAACTGGACAAAGCATCAAAAGTTTTTCTTTTGCGCGTGTCATTGCAACATACAACACACGGAGTTCTTCGCTCATTTCATCCCGATTCTGTGCCAGTGCTGCCGATTCACGCGGAAGCGTTGTATAACGGCATCCAGTTTCACGGTCGCGCAATTTCACACCAAACCCGAGCTTCGGATGCAAACAGACATCCTTGGTGTCATGGTGAAAATGTCTCCCACATCCGGCAAGAATCACCACAGGAAATTCTAATCCTTTGCTCCGGTGAATACTCATAATGCGAACAACATCCGCTGTTTCGCTGCAGGAAGCTGCCGCACCGAGGTCCCCGCCCGCCTGCTGCAAGCGGTCAATAAAACGAATAAAGCCAGAAAGGCCGCCTGCACCTGCTGCTTCATACTTTCTGGCATATTCCAGCAGCAAATGTAAATTGGCAAGGCGTGTTTCTCCATTGTCCATGGCTAAAACAAGATCCTGATAGCCGCTTCTCTGCAGTAAGGAATCAATAAATCGATCTGTCGGAAGTACCGTAGCCTGTGTACGATAGCTCTGCAGATCCGCCAAAAATGTCCGACAGCGTTCATTGCCAGATTCCGCAGCTTTTTGTACGGTAAGATAAAATGGTCCTTTTCTGCTGCTGATACGCAGCTGCGCCAGTTCGTCCGGTGTAAAACCATAGATTGGGCTTACCAACACCGCCAACAGCGGAATATCCTGAAGCGGATTATCGACTGTCCGCAGAAAAGAAATGATGGTGCGCACTTCCAGTGTACCAAAAAATCCACCGCCCGGGTCTGCCCATGCCGGAATTCCTAGAGAATTGAGCATGCGCGCATACAACGGTGCATATTGGTTTGCACTGCGGAGAAGAACACAAATGTCACTGAACCGTCCGGGGCGCTCCTGTCCCTTTTCATACACATGCCCATTTTTCAGAAAATCCAATACATATTCTGCAATTCGGCGGCATTCCAATTCTGTCATATCCGTATCGCCATCCGGTGTCTGCCGCTCCAGCACATCCAGCTCTGTATCTGGATTTGGCTGTCTGCTTTTCGGATAGTCTGCACCGCAGACCAATGCATCACGGCTGGAATAATCAAGTCCTCCCGCACTCTCGCTCATCAACTGATAAAAGACAAAATTAACGGCTTCTGTTACACCTTGACGGCTGCGGAAATTGCAGTCCAGTGTAATACATGCAGGAAACTGCGGATGCTGCCGGTCGTAATCCGCCGAAACTGCCCGGCGTGCAAGGAACAAACCAGCGTCTGCCTGCCGGAAACCATAAATACTCTGTTTAACATCTCCGACTAGGAACAGATTGGTTTCCTCTTTCGACAAAGACCGAAATAGCAGATCCTGCAATTCATTGGTATCTTGGTATTCATCCACTAGAATTTCATCATACCGCTGCGCAATTTCCGTTGCTGCTGCGGTTCGTTTCCAGCCATTCGGTGTTTCCTCAACTAAAAGCTTTAAGGCCAAATGTTCCAAGTCACCAAAATCAACGGCTTTGTGTTCTAATTTTGCAGCATCCAATTCCGTGCTGAATTTTTCGACGATAAGAAACAGCTTTTCCACCAGTGGGGCAAGGCAGGCAAAATCCTCTTTGCATTCAGCAGCACTGTATCCGAAAAGCTTCTGCAGCTGCTGAATGATCCCTTTCATTTCCTTTCGGTTTGCATCGGCGGCAACTTTGATTGGATTATCTTTATATCCGCGCGCCGAAGTCATTCTGCCGAATGTAAAGGATTGCAGAAGGCTGCAAACACTGTCCCAGTCTGTCTGTGACAGTTTCTCTGCCGTCATCTGAAATTTTGAAAGGTCATCGGCAAAAACAGGGCCGCACTTTTCTGCAAGTATGTCATCTTCTTGCAGCATGGAAAGTGTCTGTTGGGTTTCCAAAATACAGTAATCAAGAGTGTCCTGTGCATACTGACGGGCAGTTGCTCCCCATTGTGTGTGGTCCGGATCCGATGCATGATATTCTGCAGATTTTTCCTGCAGCCAACGCCGCGGAAATGGATGGCTGCGGACAAAATCATAGAGCTGCTGTACCAACTGTACCAGCGGACGGTCATCTCGTCCTGCTGAAAAGCTGTCTAGAAGTTCCCGAAAATCCATATCATCCGCTTCATAGAATGTGTCCATAACCCGGGAAATGCTCTGAGCGCGCAGCACTTCCATTTCTCCTGTATCCGCTACACGAAAGTCAGCCGGAATACCCAGTTCACTGAAATGTTCCCGCACAAGTTCATTGCAAAAACTGTCTACGGTTCCAATATGGGCACGTGAAAGCAAAATTTTCTGTCGTTTAAGAAAATTGCTGTCCGGATATTTCTGCAGTTCCTGCGAAAGTCTGCCATCAATCCGATTTCTCATCTCAGCTGCGGCCGCTTTCGTAAAGGTAACAACTAAAAGACGGTCTGCATCAACAGGGGAATCTTCATCAAGGATGAGTCCGATAATACGTTCTACGAGCACAGCAGTTTTTCCGGAACCTGCTGCGGCAGATACCAGTAATGGACCGCCGCGTGCCTGTATCGCGTCCATTTGGGGCTGTGTCCACTGAGTCATGCTCATTTGATTTTCCCCCCTTCCTCCGTGATGATTTTTAACGCTTCTTCCGGTTTCGGTGGATTGACTTCCCGAACCGGATCTTCCTGCTCGTGTCCGCAAACAGGCGCATATGGACACCATGCACATGCATTATAACCTTTCCCAAATAATGGTTTTGCCGTAATCTTGCCATTGTGAAGCTCCTGCGCCATCTCTCGTACATTTCCTTTTACATAAGCAAGGATAGATTCCAACTCTGGCCCGGTAACCGCACAGCCCTTTCCGTCTGGCATTCCATTTTTCAGTTTCACGGGCAAATACCGGCCGGAAGCATCTTTTTCCATTGCTGTCACAATCGCCGGATCATCCCGAACTAGGCCGCTCATACGCAGTTCAGCTTCCTGTTTTTTCATCTGCTTCTCTTTCGGTGTTCCTCGATCAGCAGGCGCTGCCGGAACGGCAGCCGGCATATACAGCACACCTGCCGGTGAAGGAATTTTATAACGTTTTCCCCCGTTTTCATATAATGCGGCAAGGTAAAGGAGCATTTGCATATTCATTCCATATAAAATATCAGATACTTTAAATTTCTTTTTACCAGTCTTATAATCGACCACGCGCAGCCAAGTGCGTCCGTCCGCCTGCCACATGTCTACACGGTCTACTTTCCCAATCAGTTCTACACTGCCACCATCCAGCAGGTCCAAATGCAAACCGGGAATTCCATCCAGAAAACCGATGGGCAGTTCAAAATCCACCGGTACAAAACTGCTTTGGCAAAGTTCAGCCGCAATATGCACAGCTACAACAGCTGCCGCCGAAGCAACACGGCCCAAAAGAAAATGAAAGCGTGGATTCTGCTGGTCCCCAGTGCCGAGATTTTCTGTGACATAAGTGTTCAGCAGGCTGCCAATCAAACGCTGTAAATCTTCCTGTGTCATCGCATAAAGCTTCTGTGCACCTGTATCCCGAAACAGGTGCTCCAACAGATAATGCATCAGGCTGCCATATTCAAGAGGGTCTAATTCCGCTGCGCGGCGTTCTTTTGCCTGCAGACCATATTTACAAAAATACGCAAACGGACAAAGCGCATAGGTTTCTGCCTGTGAAGCAGAAATACGCATCTCCTTATGGAAAAGTTTCTGCGCAAAGGCAGGGTCCTCAAAAGACTGCGGAATATGGCTTGATGCACGCTCCAGAGCAGCAATTCGGGGCGCATCGTCCTCTTCCGTGAAAAGGCATTTCAACGTGGCCTCCTCTGGAGTACCATGCTTCCAGCAGCGGGCCAACTGCGAAAATGCCGCTTTCCGGCTGCAGGCCAAATATCCTTCCGGCAGCGTTTTTGCGGTCTCCACCCTTACTCCATTCAAAATTTTCTGCACCTGCGTAATGATAGAAGAAGGAAACTTTTGAGAGCCGTCTGTTCCTGCCGCGGGCCACGATAAATATAAACGGCAGGACGGTGCGCTGACGGCCGCGTAAGCAAGGAACCGCTCCTGCACATCCACACCGGCCAGCGTATCATTGAGAGGTAACCCGTTGCGAATCAGAGAAAGGCGTTCTGCAAAGCTGAGGACTCCGGCAGAACCCGGAGTTTGTGGAAAGTCATCTTTGGCTGCATCCAGCACAAACACAACCTTTGGTGCTTCCACTCGAATCCGGTTGGCTGCCCCTACTGTTACTTCATCCAGTCCCTGTGGAATACTGGCCATTTGACTGTTAGAAAGGACAATGTGCAGTAATTCTTCAAATCGATTGCGCGTGATTGGCTGCGACCCCAATGTCAAAGCACACTGGTCCAGCACCTGCATGAACAGGTCCCACAAGCGCAGGGTATTATCTGACAAAGCAGGTCTGTCAGTTGTCTCTAATGAAGCAGCTAATGCTTTTAAATGTTTCGGCACATCTGCGTCCTGTAAAAGCTGCCAAACAGCCTTTGCCATACCGGTTCCATCCGTGTTTGCCGTTGCTGCTGAAAATTTTTCCAGCGGCTGCATGATTTGCTGCCGTGTCTGTTCCAGCAATGCCAGCTGTTGTTTTTCTTCCGGCGAAAACTCACCGGAAAATCCCTCTGGGTTCGCCGTAAATTGATGGTGCCACGCCTTTCCGCTGATTTTCCACGTAAAGCAGTAATTCTCCAACTCTGCAATCCTGTCTTCTGGAATTCCTGCCAGCTCCGTTTTTATGTAAGAAAAAACCGTACCGCTTTCAAAACCGGTCCGCACAGCGGCAAAAGCAGAAAGTACAAACCGCATCAGCGGTTCATGGGTAATGTCCCGCGCTTCATCCATAAAGTACGGAATTTCATAAGTTCCAAGAGCGGTATCTAAAATTCCGCGGTACCCGCTAATATCTCGTGTCATAACCGCAATTTCGCGTGCCCGGCAGACTCCGCTTATCAACAAATGCCGAATTGATGCCGCAACATAAGCAGATTCTTCATATGGGTCAGTTGCTTCATATAGGAATACATTTTCAGAATCAGTGGAGACAGGCTGCTGCGTCCGATACACATTTGCCTCAAGCTGCCACAAATCTTTCGATTGATAGCGCACTCCACTAGGCAGCGTTTGGGGTGGAGCAACTCGCACGTCCTCTTCTTTGGCCACACGAATCAGCTCTGCCGCTGTCTGCCGAACAATAGAAAACACGCCTAATCCGTGTTCCGGATCCTCCAGTTGATCTGTACACAGCGCTACCGTTACTTCTGCCGCTTGCCGAAACATCGGTCTCAGAATTCCATATTGTTGTTTGGTAAAGCTTTGAAATTCATCTATATAAACAGCAGCTCCTTTAAAAAAGGCATGTACAGAAAGGCATGCTGCTGCACGAGTCAGATCATCCTGCGGATCCAGCCAACTCTGTGCAACCAGTGCTTCATAACAATCCAAAATCCGAGCAAGTTCTGTAAGCTTTTGTTGCAATGCGGGAGCTTCTGCTGTCTTTGCCGCTTCGCGTAAATCATCAGGACAAATACCACAGGTTTTAAACTCTGCATTTGCATTCAACAGCATCTGTACCAGTTCCGTACCTTGTGCACTCCGCCGATAAAATTGCAGGGTATCTTTTGCCTGTTCTAAGGCTTGACTCATCAAGATAGCCCGACCGCCGTCATTCAAACGGCGGCCTGCGCCGCCCCCATATTGTTGTGAAAGAGCATCGCATAACCGTGAAAAACTAAGCACCTGCACTCGCTGAGCATCTTTTGGACCTAAAAGATGCAGCAAAGCGCGTTCATTTGCAAAAGAAGCCTGCTCCGGTACAAGCAAGAACAGGCGATTAACTCCTGCCGCAGCCCGCTGCTGTAGCTGTTTCCGCAGTGTATAGGTTTTTCCGCTTCCAGCTCTTCCAAGTAACAGATGAAGCATGTTCTTCCCCTCTGACTTTCAATAAAATAATTGATCTGTGACATTCGCCTGATCCGGTACTTGCTGTAGTCCTAGACGGTAAGCTTATTTTCACATTTCCATTGCTGAGTTTTGACCAACGCAGTTATCAATTCATAGCTTTATTTTACAACTTTTTTATTCTGATGACACCTTATTTTTGTGCAGTGCTGCCTGAAAGAAGGCTTTATCGATATCAACAGTCAAAGTCGGCACTTCACAGTTTTACGAATTGACTTCAGTTCTTTAGGAAATATAGTAAATATGGATTTCTTATTTTTAAATTAATTTGGCATAAAGCGCTGGATGAATTTTATCAGTATCGGCATAAGCCAGCAATGATAATGAAGTTCACAAAAATGAAAGAGCAGTAAATATAAGAAGCCATCGGAAATTTTAATAGAATTGTACGTAATAAGCGAACAAATTCACAAGGAAGCGATTCCGATGGTTAAAGATCAGTGTATCACAAATTCAGCGGAATTACTACTGAAAGGTGTAACCTAACCAACTTCAATACCAATATATTGCTTATGTACCACAAAAGCAGAATTTGCCCTTCAAAATGGAAGCAAACAGAGTTTGCACTTGTTGACAATTTCTAAAAGCCGTTGAATACTGAAGAGAAATATCTGAAGAACTCGTTTACGTATCTCGCGTTTTCTGATTAGAGAGGCAGCTTTACTTTAACGGAGTTGCTAGACCGAGAGGGGATTAATCCGGCATATTGGTTTTATGTTATATCTGAATCAGGAGATTGCCATTCCCTGCACCACCTGCCGATGCTGCGTGGAAAACTACACAAAAAATTGTCATTGGGGATTATTTTCCCTTTATGTGCGAAAAAACAGGCTAGTAAATCTGACCATTATGCGCCGGATTTGATTGCAATTATTACAGCAGCTTTTCCGAATGCCATGACAAAAATTTTGGAGTCAATCGGCACAATCATTTTGACTGGAATCTCCACTCCTGACGCAGCATGATCGCATAAGTTCCTTGAAAGAATACAGTTTTTGACTATTTCTCTATTTTCTGTTAATTTTTCTCCTTCTTAAAAAAATTAAGTTTTGCATAATTTCCAGCTATTTCTTTCATTATATATTATTTTAGCATCAATTTTTTTGTATTATGAATCAAATTTGTCGGGTTTCAGAGAAAAATGAGGTTTATTGGATTAAGCCTTGTAATAGATAGGATAAAGTTTATAATGAATTTATGAATAGAGAGCGAGGGTGCTCTGCATTTTTGCAGTGTACCCTCGTTCTCTATTCCAAAAAGGAGCGTTTATTTTGATACATATTTTAAATCGTGAATTTATCGCTCAGGAAATGCAGTTCTGGAAAATTCCTGGATTTGCTGCAGCAGTTATTAAAGATGGACAAATTATATCATGTGATGGAGTGGGTGTCAGAAATATTACTGATAGAAAAGCTGTCACCAAAGACACAAGATTTGCTGTTGCTTCTTGTACAAAATCGATGACGTCCGCATTAATTGCAATGTTAGTGGATGATGGACTGTTAGACTATGATGTACCAATTCTAGAATATATCCCCCATTTTCGCCTTAATGATCCTATTGCATCTTTTCAGGTTACTCTACGTGATTTATTGTGTCACCGTTCTGGTTTAGGAGGCCACGATGGTATGTGGCCAGCGAAAATTTCCCGTGCAGAGTTCACACGGCGGTTACAATATTTAAAACCAAATGTTCCATTTCGTGCAAAAGCCCAATATAGCAATATTATGTATATATTGATTGGTCATGTTGCAGAGTGCGTAACAGGAAAATCTTGGGAACAATTAATGAAAGAACGAATTTTTTTGCCACTCAATATGACGGAGAGCAGTTGCTATACGAAAGACTTATATGCAGCTTCCAACCATGCAGAGCCATATGCTATTCAAAATGGAAAGCTTTATCAATTAAAGCCATGGAACATCGATTTGGCTGGACCAGCAGCATCTGTAAATTCTACTGCTGGGGATATGGCCAAGTGGCTTGCTATGCAGATTAATGGCGGTAGTGTAAATGGAAAACGACTGATTCAACCTGCAACTTTTAAAGAAATGCATCAACCACAATCTGTACTTGAAGATGCCACTGGTGCTGTTCCTGGTTTTGCCAGTTGCCATTGTTATGGATTTGGCTGGCGTATCGGGCAGTACCGCGGATTTGAAGTTCAAAAGCATCGGGGAGAAATTGAAGGTTTTAGTTCTATGCAGGCATATTTACCAGAACAAAAATTAGGTGTTGTATTATTAACAAACCTTCATGCTTTTTGTGGACATTTTTTATATACAATTTTATATACTGCTTTTGATAAATTGCTCGGCCTGCCAAAAATTAATTGGGCTGAAAAATTTCACCCACTTACCCAAAGAAATAAATTCCCAACTGAATTAGCAAAATGCGATTTATTACCAGATTCTCCTGCTGCGGATACAAAATTATCACACAATCCTAAAGCATACACTGGTGTTTTTCAAAATGAAGGGTACGGAAAAATTCATATAACTTTTCTGAATGACCTTTTTTATTTACAATTTCAGGACGCAGAAAATTTGCCTATGCAATGACCTGCCCCCAAAAGTCGACCAGATAGAAAGTTAGTAATCACCTGAGATTTTCAAGGCATATTCTGATGGCGTCAAATTATTTAGAGAACTGTGCGGGCGTATGTGGTTGTATTCATTTCGCCAGTCTTCAATGATTTCTCTGGCCTCGTAGAGATTTTTAAACAAGTTTTGGTTTAAGCATTCATCCCGAAGTTTTCCATTAAAACTTTCGATATAACCGTTCTGAGTCGGGTGACCCGGATCAGTAAAAATATGTTCTACATGGTGATCGTAACTCCATGCGTTTAGTTCGTTCCCTGTAAATTCAGAACCATTGTCCGTTAGAATCTCTTTTGGAAAGCTACGAAATAAGGCAATGCGGTTGAGTACAGCTGCAACTCTTTTCCCTGAGAGGGAACTGTCCACTTCCAATGCCAGGCATTCCCGTGTGGCTTCATCAATTACAGTTAAAACCCGAATGTGGTTCCCAGACCGGGTACGATCTGAAACGAAATCCATTGACCATCTGGAATTTACCGACAATGTTGTCCTGTCCGGCATCCCACGCTTTTCGTATTTCTTCTTTTTATTCCGCTTTTTCAAGGCCAATCCGGCTTCCTTGTACAGCCGATATGTTCTTTTATGGTTGATATGAATGTTTTCCCGTTGGAGCATAACATGCAAACGCCGGTAGCCGAAACGCTTCCATCGGCTTGCCAACTGTACTAACCGGTCTGTTATTTCTTTATCTTCTGCTTTATCAATTGGTTCATATCGTTTGCTGCTTCGGCTAAAATCCAACAGCCTGCACGCTCGGCGCTCGCTCAGCTGATATGTTTGCTGTATCTCTTTCGCGATGCGACGCTTCTCGGCAGGCTTTATCCGTTTTTTGCAATGACGTTCTTTAAAATATGATTATCCAGGGAGAGATTAGCCACCAGCTCTTTTAATTGGCGGTTTTCTTCTTCCAACTGTTTTAGGTGTTTTGCCTCGCTGACATCCATTCCGCCGTATTTGCTTTTCCAACGGTAAAATGTCTGTTCCGAAATATTGTATTCCCGAACAATATCCGCAGCCTTTTTCCCTGCTTCATGCTCTTTTAGAATTCTGATGATTTGTTCCTCACTGAACCGTTTTTTCATGTTAATCACTCCATTTGCATTTTATCGTATTGTAAAGTTAAATGAAAGTTGAGGGCTCGTCAGCCCTTCTGGTACAATG
>ENA-UOOI01002797-UOOI01002797.1-fermentation-metagenome-genome-assembly--contig:-NODE-2797-length-14258-cov-64.645849_pt1 | contig 14258 bp, 9 predicted proteins | sample MGYA00245779_ERZ724027 | MGnify/ENA primary metagenome ERZ724027 (study PRJEB28704, sample SAMN03018318) | fermentation metagenome | biome: anthropogenic terrestrial biome; feature: soil; material... | reverse complement strand
CACCCGCCGTCCGGCTCCCTGTATGCCGCTGCTTGCGGTATGTATCCGGCTTGTCCTTTATTCGATTTTCAAGGTTCAGCGAAGAATAAAAACATATCCCTCATAAGCCTTTTCATTTTTGGGGCCTGATAGGATACACCTAACAATGATTGTTTAAGAAAACTTCCATGCTACGAAGTCCCTTGCTGATTGACTTGCGTATATTTCTGGCATCGACACCTTCCGCACGAGCAATGTCAGCTTGACTGACGCCGAGCATGTAGTGAGCATAGATGCGTTTGGCCTGCTTGTCCGGCAGAGCCGCGATAGCAGCATTGAGCTGCTCAACCGTCACTTTGCGCTCGTAGATTTCGCAGGGGGACAAGGACACGAACAGAATGTCATGCTCGATGCCGTCGCCCCGATCCAGGGAATAATATGCCTTATGGCGGTATCTCCGCAGATAGTAAGCAGCTTCGGCTCGTTCAGAAGATTCCATGAGCGCCGCAACGTCGTCCGGCACCTCGATAATGCAATCGGTGGTATAAAAATCGGGATAGTATTTCCGCAGATTGATTTTGACCATTTTATGTTCCTCCGTTTCGATTTTTGAGTTTTGGCAAATCAAAACAGAGTAAGGTGGGGAGCGGCAGCGAGCTGATTGTTCCTTTGCACGGCAAAAAAGGCCCACTTGGGCATAACCCAAATGAGCCTTTTTCAAAAAGATGAACCTGTATATCCTGCTTTCAAATCCTATGGGTTCCGGTTGATGGCCGCAATTACCCGTAGGACAGCACAGGCTTTTTTTGACGAACTACCAATTAAAACGGGATAAGGCAGATAGATGTCCGCTTCATCACGCCCGACCGCTGACGAGCAGCGGTCGCCTGAAACTCAAAGCATATTGAACGCGCATAGAAAAACCCTCCAAACCTGCAAGTCCGGAGGGTAAAATATCGCTTATTCAAGCATGGGAATAGACCCGCCAAACTTGCGTTTTTTTTGTTGGCGGGTTCCGCCTTTCGTGTTGAGATGTTTGCAAAGTGACTTATGAATTCGCTACAATTTTTCGATACATCTTTATTATAAATGGCAAATGTCACCAGAATGTCTCAATCACAAAATCAAATGTCACAGTTTTGAGACATTTCAATATGAAAAAAAGAAACGATGACATCTCTATCATCATTTCCTATGAGGGTATATTTAATTTTTCTAAGCAGCCTCTCTCAGACGTTCCACAATACTCTGTTGCACCATGCTTCTGTAGGAAGCAACAGGTATCGTCAAGGCTATCAATATAAGGATTGGACACATGGCAAGCAAGGGCCAAAGGATAAAATGATAACTGAAGAACCACAAACTACCGATCAGCGACTTCACAATATAGACGGAGCAAACTGTTCCGGCGAGAAGCGACAGTAGGATTGCCCCTATCGAATAATAAGAACCCTCCATGCGCAGCATTCTCCTGAGTTGCTTTCCGGTCATACCGATGCTTTGCAAGACCGCGAATTCTCGCCGCCGAGCAATAATACTGGCCAGAATTGAGTTGATAAAGTTTATGATTCCGATCAGTCCGGTAATAAAGCTGAGAACGCCTCCCACCATCAGCACAGTGGAGCGGTAGCCGTTAAATTCGCCGGCAACCGTTTGCTTGGATTCATAATTCATTGCAGGCTCTTTTTGCTCCGTATAGGTCTCGATCAACTGCTCCATATCAGATTCTTTTCCGTCCGCTACATTAAATGCATAAGTCATCAACACAGGCTTATCCACAATTTTCAGGTATTCGCTTGCTGGAAGATAAAATCCAAAGTCGTCCCAAATACGGGTTGAATTGGTGCGGTAGTTCTGCTTCGCCTTTGCCAGCAGCTCATAGGTATGGCTTTTCCCATCGACATGAATTGTGATCGTATCGCCTATGGAATAGTGCGAGAGTTTTTTCATGTCGGCATTTCCATAATTGTCTGCGTAGATACCCTCTATGATGTATTTTCCCGTTTTCAGCTTTTCCATCAAAACGGACTTGTCTTTTTCACCTTCGAGAATCTCCATATCGGATAAAGGCAGATCCTCAAGCCCATAAAGGCCGAGCATGGGTTTTCCGTCTTGTGCCAGCTTGATGGTATTTCCATGCCCGTCGGTCGCTTCTTTTCCACCCGAATCCGATGAGGGCGTGAAATTCTCGTAATCTATGCTGGCGTGTTCTGTATCAACATCATAGTAAAGCCTTCCGCCTTCTTCAAATCCGGACTGTTCCATAACAGCATTGATGAAGCTCTCCGAAAGCTGGTCGTCAGCCGTTCTGAATTTTTTCAGCTCATTAAAATAATTGGCATTCCCAATCAGGAAATCCGTATCGACGAATCTGGACAGGTATTTATCCATATCAAACCCTTGAGACAGCGTGAACATCGTATTGAGAAGGATCAGGCTCAGGGACATGGAAACGATGGACAAGACCGTGCGCCGCTTATTCCGCCCCAAATTGGACAATGCCATGCGGTATATTTTCCCGCCGTCCGTCGATTCCTTATTCTTTTTCACAGAAACATCGCCGTCTTCAAATCTCATGGCTTCAATCGGTGAAACGCCCGCAGCAATTCTGCCAGGTTTGCCGGTACTAATCAGAACTGTAATCAGTACAAATAAAGCGGAACCGACAAAAATGAGCGGATTCAGAGAAACCGTAATCCCAGCGTTTGCGTCAGCATTCGTTGCGGAAATTACAACCGGAACCAAGAGCTTCCCAATCAGGTAGCCCGCAATTAGGCCGACGGGGATGCCAACGGCTGAAAGCAGCAGCGCCTGACGACGGATCATGCCACGTATCTGCTTACCCGTGGTTCCGATTGTTTTGAGCATCCCATAAAAGCGGATGTCGTTTTTTACCGAAATCTGAAAGATATTATAAATGATCAGATAGCCGGTAAAAACAATTAGAAGCAAAGCGGCCAGCGCAGCAATAATCGACGTAGGGCCTGAGAGGATACCGGTGGAATTATAAGCCCAATTCACATTGCTTTGAATATAATTCGATGCCTGTTTGTTTTCCCAATCATAGCCGCTATCGGTAATCACCTTATGGAGCTTTCCTGAGATGTTGATGCTGTTGTCAAAGAGAAGATAGGAGTTGATGACACCGGCATAAGAATAGTTTTCTTTATAGGTGTTCACAAGTTTGGCTGAATTGGAATCCACATAGGACTTAGAAACTACCACAAACCCGGCATCAATCAGAGGATCGCTTTCCCACCAGCCGGAAAGGACGAAATCTTTTTGCACCTTTTCGCCTTTGATCGTATAGGTAAGCGACACTTTTGCACCAATCTCATGAGGAATCCCCAACAGATCCAGTGTTTTGGTGTCTGCAATGGCTTCATTTTCCTTCTGAGGCCGCTGCCCTGTGGTAGGTTCACAAAAGCTCATCTGCAAGGCGGCATCGTCCATATAGGACATTTCGACGTTCCTTTTTGAAAACTCCGGATTGTCTACGCTGTCCGCAACAAAGAGCCGATAGCTGATTTTTTTGACTGACGGCTGTTCTTTGATCTTATTGTATTGCTCATTGGTAATGTATTTTAACATGGCATGGCCGTCCGTTCCCGCCTGACGCATCGTCTGGTTTTGCAGGGTTTCGGCTGTGCCAACGCCTATTGTAAAGAGTGTCGTGAACAAAACGCCTGTTAACGCGATTGCGATTACTGCGATTACGCTGCGCCGCTTATTCGCACACAAACTGCGTTTTGCAAGATGCTTTACCACAGCGCCGTTGTTATTTTGAAACATAAGTTTTATCCCTCCAATCGCACTTGATTGTGTTCTTACGTTTACTCATTTCCTGTAAGGCTCTCGACGAGCAATTCCTTGCGCATTGTCCGCATGGTATAGAGGGTAAGAAACAGCTGAATGATTAACAGCATAGCCGTAAAACCGGCAACCGGCAAGGTAGGAAATGTAAACACATAGGAGACGTTGTTGATTGCCTTAATGATCAGCCGTAATACCACCGGACCAAGAATCAGCATACATGCCAGCATCCCAACCATATAGTAAAGCCCTTCTGTAAAAAACATCTTTGCCAGTTGGTTCTTTGTGGTGCCAACTGCCTGTAACATTCCTCTTTCACGTTTCTGTGTAAAGAAATTGGTAATGGTAGTGTTCAGATAATTGATGAGACCAAATAACACGATGAAGATGGAGAGAATTCTTAATCCGGTAAAAATAATACCCGGCATGGCAGCAGCAGCTTGTACTTTTGCTTCATAGCTGGAAAGCTCCAGACCATCGGATTGATCGACAAAGTTTTGAAGATCTGTCCCCATTTCTTCTCCTGCGGATGGATCGGTAACAACTTCTATTAAATCCAGCTTTTTTGTATCCACAATTTTCGATTTCGTATCCATAGGGAAAAATAAAATTGGGGCACCTTCAGACCCAAAGGACGTACTGCCAACTCCATCGACTATAGCAAAGACCTTGAAAGTATCTGTAACCGTTTTTCCATTTTCATTATAACTAACACGTATCAGATCCCCCGGATGACAATTGACGCCAACTTGTGTTTCTGCGTCATATCTTCTAAAAACAACGCCGTTTTCCTTGACCATCGCATCGTAGTCGATAGTTCCTTCCACAGTGCGGTTCAGATATTCAAAATCGTTTTTTGTACAAAACATACTATTTAAAGTTTCTTCCCAGCCATCGGCGGCAGTAGGAACCTTAGCTATGCTATAGTAGGGATAGGTTTTTTCAACCCCGGGTATTTTCTGGACTTCTTCTATCAGCTTTGATTCCGACGCCTGATTATCTTTATTAACAGAGATGCTGTAAGACCCGCCATTTGGATAGTAATGCTCCCGAACTTCGTTCTCCGGGTAATACGACGCGAAAATCCCGGAAACTACCACAAACAGGATTCCCCCTATTGCCAGAGAGAAAAGCGTTGAATACGCTTTTTTTCGATCCCTTGTAAAATTCATTTTGGCAAGAGATACGGGTGTGATTCTCCGGTGTGTTTTTTTGGATGCTTTCAAATTGGCGGATTCATATCCCGAATAGCGAACTGCTTCAATTGGTGTTATCTCCGCTGCCTTTGATGCCGGAGCGGAAACAGCAATTAGAATACAGATTGCGCTGAGGCAGGCCACCACCAATGCTGCAATCCACGTGTGGAGCCAGTACCAACCGTTGGGGTCCATTGCATATCCAACAATACCGCCTATCACCAGTCCGAGCGGAAGTCCGGTTTTTAAAAACGAGACCCCGACAGAGCGGACAAGTTTTTTGATCTGTTTTTTTGTGGTGCCGATTGCCCGCAACTGACCATACTGTCGGGTTTTCTGAGATACTGAAATATAAAAGAGGCTGTAAATGACAATCGCTGCGGCGATGAAAATAAAAATTGTTAGACCAAGCAATACGCTGGTTTGTGAAAAACGGCTTTGAAAAGAATTACCTTTCATAAGGACAGAATTATTTAAGTTAAGATTTTCTTTAAGAAGTTGGTAATTCTGCTGGACTTCCTCCATCTTCTGTTGCACTTCTTCTTCACTAAGTTGGTTGCCATTCGGCAAATAAATACCCGCATTATAAAGCACAGGTTTTGAACTTTGATTCAAAAATTTTTTTGATACAATAACCATATAGTTTCTGGAATCACTACTGGTTTTTTTAACATCGTTCAGCAGACCGATAACAGTAAATTTTTTTTCTTGTCCATTGACTTTCAAAGATACTGTGTCTCCGGTTTTTACATTCAAACGTTGCGCATAGTAGGAATCCAGCAATACTTCATCCGCAGCCTCCGGCATACGACCCTCTATATCTTTCCCTTTGCCGTTCAAATAGGAATGATCCATATACATGATACCAACAGAATAGTCTTTGTTAGTATAGTTGTCGATTTTGCTGTTAACAGAAACCTGAGAGAATGCCTGATCTTGGCTCATCCTCTGAATCACATCATCAGATACTTGGAGAATATTGATCTGTGGCATATTCTGCTTTACGAGGTCGTAGTTGCGTTCCTGCGCAAGCATAAAAAGACACATTGCGAAGGAAACGGCTACGGACAGTATAATCATCACGGTTGCTGTAACATTGAGCCGCTTTTCAGTTTTCCTTGTTGTTTTCGCTATGCGTTTAATAATTGCTGTGTTATTGTTTTGAAACATCTTCCTGCCTCCTTATGCTACAATCCGGCCATCTTCAATCCGGATAATACGGTCGGCAAGCTGGGCGATTTCATTGTTGTGAGTAATCATCACGATGGTCTGATGGAATTGCTGGCTGGTCATTTTCAGAAGCCCCAGCACTTCCTGACTGGTCTTGCTGTCCAGATTCCCGGTGGGTTCATCCGCAAGAATGATGGCGGGCTTTGTCGCCAATGCTCTTGCGATTGCCACACGCTGCTGCTGACCACCGGAGAGGTTGTTCGGCAGGTTGTTCAGCTTCTCTGTCAGCCCCAGCATCTTTACAATTTTGTCAATGAAGGCTTTGTCCGGTTTCTCGCCGTCCAGCTCAATGGGCAGAACGATGTTTTCGTAGACATTCAGGATGGGTACAAGATTGTAGTTCTGAAAGATAAAGCCGATATTTCTGCGCCGGAAAATCGTGAGCTGATCATCGTCCATTTTAGACAGCTCTTTTCCGCTCACCTCCACACTGCCGGAGGTAGGATTGTCCAGTCCTCCAAGCATATGCAGAAGGGTGGATTTGCCGCTGCCGGATGTGCCGACAATGGCCACAAATTCTCCCGGCTCCACGTTTAGGACAACGCCGTCCAGAGCTTTTACAAGATTTGCACCGGCTCCATAATACTTTTTCAGTTCGCTTGTTTTTAATATGTTCATAATAAATCCCCCTGTTTTGGTTTTGTTACTTTCTATTGTAAGGGGCAAATGTCACCAAAAAGTCTCAATCAAAAAATCAATTGTCACAGTTTTGAGACATTTCATTTTGTATAGCAAAAAGGCAGCTCTCAAAGCTGCCTTTCGTTCGGGAGGAAGACCGAGAAGGTGGAACCCTGGCCTACTTCGGATTTCACCTGAATGTAGCCGCCCTGCTTGGAGATAATTTCACGGCACAGGTAAAGGCCGACGCCGACGCCGCTGATATCATGCACCTCATCTTCCCGATAGAAGCGTTTGAATATCTGTGCGTAGTGCTGTTCCGGAATGCCCCTGCCCGTGTCGGCGATGTCGATTTTCGTTGCCATTTCCCATCGCTCCACCGCTACGGATATTTTGCCGCCCGTCGGGGTGTACTTCACTGCATTGTCCAAAATGTTGAACAGGGCTTCCGCTGTCCATTTTTTATCATGCGGCACAATCAGACCGGGATCACAGCTCACGGTCACACCAATCTGCTTTTTTTCGGCAGACCGTTCAATGCCCGCCAATGCAAGCCCCACCGTATCGTAAATCGGTGCGGGAGAAACGGAGAGAGTAATCACGCCGGTTTCCAGCCGGGACATTTTCACCATTGCCTGCATCAAAAAATCCAGCTTGTTGATCTGCGATTCCATCAGCATATGGAACTCTAGTTCCTTTTCCGGCGCAAGCCGCCGTTCCAACAGGGTGGAGTTATACATTTTCAGATTTGTCACCGGAGTTTTCACCTGATGGGAGATGTCGGAGATCATCTCCTGTATGGACTGCTTTTCTTCCTGCACCTGTCTCTTTCCGCTCTGCATGATTTCATACAGGCGCTGGAGCTTGTAGTTGAATTTACCGGTCAGCGTCTCCGATTCCAGATCAAAGGTCACATCTTCTTTTCGGGCTACAATATCATCAATACAGGCATTCAGAGAATCGGAAAAGGCCGTCAGTTTTCCCTTGAGCAGGAAAATCAAAAGGATGCCCAGCAACAGAACCAAAAGGGAGAAGATAATTGCCGCTCCCCTGATTACCCTGTTATCAGTGTTGTAAAATAAAATGATATGAAAAAAGGCTGTACAAATAATAAAAGCAACACCGACGCCGATATAGATTCGGTTTGTGGATAAATTCTTTTTCATTCTTTATCACCTGCCCACAGATAGCCCATACCGTAAACTGTTTTGATGTATTTTCTATCTCCGGTTTCTATCTTGCTTCTCAGACGGTTGATGTTAACGGTCAGGGCATGTTCATCCACAAAGTTTGCATCCACATCATACAGCTTTTCCAATAGGACCTGCCGGGTGAGCAGTACATTCGGATTGCTTGTAAAGATTTTTAGAATTTTATACTCCGTGGGCGTGAAAATGACAGGCTCATCTTTGATGGTTGCTGTCAGTTTGTCGAAGTCTATCACGAGATCGCCGCAAACATAAAAAGCTCGATTTGCCGCCTTGTTTGATCGCTTCAAAACAGCGGCCACTTTTTTTCTGAAAATATTGATGTTAAACGGTTTTGTAATGTAATCATCCGCGCCTAAATCAAAACCCTTCATCACATCGGCTTCCAAATCACGGGCGGTCAGAAATATTATCGGGATATCGTGTGCAGCCATAATTTTTTTGCACAGCTCGAAGCCGTCGCCATCCGGCAGATTCACATCCAAAATCACCAGATCGAAGATTTCGTTCTTTGTTTTTTCAAGAGCCTCTGCCGCATCATGGGCGGAACCTGCTTTATATGCATCCAGTTCGAGGTTATAGCACAAACCGGAATTCAGCATTACATCATCTTCTACTACGAGAATCTTACTCATCTCACCACTCCCTTGTTTTCTTTCTTCCTCGCGTCAGCCGGTTTTCCTTTTCCAAATAACCGGATACTCATGTAATTCTATTTTAAGTATAATCATAAAAGCAAGCATAGGCAAGTGTGGCAATCGTTTTGTAATGCGAACTCTTAGAACCTATTATATAGGATTCTGTATATCATTTCACCTGCCAAACAGGAACTGTAAACTATAAATGGAGGTGAACTGATGGAACATATTGATGTTGATAATCTCGGCGGTATTTTGAAATCGGCAAGGAAAGCAAAAGGGCTGTCGCGCGAAAAATTAGCTGAAAGCCTTGGCGTTTCGCCCCGCTATCTTTCGTCCCTCGAAAACGAGAGCAAAAAGCCGAGCTATCATCTTTTATACCGGCTCGTTCGGGAGCTGGGAATCCCCGCAGATACGATTTTCTATCCAGAGGTTGAGAACAAATCCGACCGGCTTGCGCAATTCGCGCAAAGATTGGCCTTGTGCGACGAGACGGACATGAATATTATGAACGCAACGCTGGCTGCCATATTGGAAAACAAGAAAAAGCTATCCGATAAAAAGCTGAAATAAAGCAGCTTCTCGGCCCACGAAATAGGTGCGGGAGAAAAGCGGCAAGCAATGCATCGTGGGACCCATGATGCCCATTTCCCAATTTTTCGCTTACGCGAAAATCGGGAAATTGCTTGTTGGTGGCAGGCCCCCAATCCCCTTTGATCGCACAATAAATTGTGCGGCTGCGCGTCCTGCGGACGCTTCCGGGAGCATGGACAGCTCAACGCTGCCCATGTTCTTTTTCTTTCTCCGCTTCGCGCCTGTCGGGGCCAAGCAGATGATCAACATTTGCTTTCACGGTCAAAAGCTCTTTCATCTCATCGCGGGCCTTGCGATAGTCAGCGTAAGCCGCCTTTTTCTCTGTCAGAAGCGCCGCATATTCGGCCTGCAAACTCTTGACGGTGGGAAGTTTTTTCACGCCCAGCTCATCGAACGCTTTTTTCGCCGCCTTGTGCAACAGAATGTCGCTCTCATGCTCCGAGAGAAACTTTTTTGAATAACCCGCCTTGCGGTAGGCAACGTAGGTGTCGCGGGTCTTGGCGTAATTGACGATCTGCGTTTTCAGAACGGCGATTTCGGCCAGCCGCTTTTCAGCCGCCTTGATCTGTGTGGAAAGCTCGTTGTACCGGGCAACTGCCGCCGATGTTTTTCCAACCAGCACATCGTAATCTAACAGATTGTGCTCGGTCAGATAGTTCACTGCCTGCGCCATCTGTTTGAGATTGAACACCTTGGCCCAGCGTTCGTAACCGACGCCTTTTCCGGCGCGGAGTTTGGCCTGAATATCCACCAGCAAATTGACTTGTTTTTCCGGCATGGGCCGGATGATTTTTTTGCGCGGTGTGTGTGCTTTTTCGCCGGAGAGGACGGTCCGAAGCTCCGCTTCACTGTAGCCGCTGCCCAGCGTATCCAGCCGGATAAACCGCTTCTGATTTTTGCCGCGCAGGGCGAGAGTTTTTCCCGGCTTGATTTCATATCCGGCTTCCCGCATGAGCTTCAGGAGTGCATCAAAATCGGCGGGCTTTTGGGCAAGAGCTGCGTCTATTGCCATACGCAAAAGTTCCCGGTTTGAGGGATTTGCCTGATCGCCCAGCCACTTGTTGTAGCTCTTGCCGTGCCGCTTCGGATTCTCCACGATGGACAAACCGTTCTCGATGCACAGCGTATCGTTTAGCCGCCGCACGGCTCTTGTGCTTCCCCAAAAGTTTCGGAACTTCCGGGTGCAGTCAAGGAACGTGGAATTCCAGATGATATGATTATGAATGTGGTGTTTGTCAATGTGGGTGCAGACGATGAAAGCATGGTTCCCGTTCGTAAAGCGTTTGGCAAGCTCACAGCCGATCCGGTTTGCTTCCTCCGGCGTGACCTCGCCGGGGACAAAGGACTGTCGGAGATGGTAGGCGATCACATCGTCCGAACCGCGCGTCCTGCCGGTGAGCGCGTTATACTGCCGCTTGGAAAAAAGGAACTCGGCATCGGCTGTGCGGCTGTCGCATTCATAACCGGTGATAAGCCTGCCGTAATCCGTTTTCTCCGGATTTTCCGCGTAATCAATAATATCGCTGATTGCCGTGCCGACGTCCCGGCCTTTGCCGGTATGCAGCGGCATCAGCCGCGTCGTTGCCATATACTAAACCTCCTTCGCATGAAAAAATAAAAGACTATAAAGTGTGACCTGCCCCCAAAATTCCAAGTGTAAATATGATCTATGCTGCTACAGAAAAAAAGAGGGGCTGTATCAAAAGTCCCTACACAGAAAATATTGCACAAAAAGCACCCGGAAAATCCGCAACATACGGATTTAAACCGGGTGCTTTTATTGCTATTAGCAACTCTCCTTTGTACAATTTGCTATTTAGAAAGACTTTTGATACAGCCCCTCTCAAATTTACCACACAAATGAGTCTTCAGGTATATTTGTGATAACGATTTCTTTTCCACTAACACTGCTGCCTACATTGTGCTGAATGTTGTATTTCAGCATATGGTATTGATTGTAGATATTTCGAATCAAGTCGCAGTCATCATATGTCACAATCCATTGAGTCTCATCTAAATAATCAGTTATTACTCTTGCAAGACTTCTATGGTCTTCTTCTTTAAAGTAGTTTGCATATAATTTATGTCCCTTTTTAACATATGGTGGGTCTATATTAAAAAACGATGTGCCAATTGTGTTATGCAGATGAACCATGATCAGCTCACTCGCGTCGCTGTTGTATAGTTGGATACGGTCTTTAAGCGAAGCAATCCGTTCGATTTTTTTAGCTATTTCATTCTTATTAAAGCGACAATCAATTTTGTAGGTGCCATTTTGAGATAGTCCACCTATAGGGCCACCGCCCATGATAACACCAGAAAAGTTTACACGGTTCAAAAAAAGCGTTGCAAATCCATCACTCACTTCGTCAACATGGGAATCTCTATAAATTGCTTTTTGCTTTTCTCGTTCCTCTAGGGTTATAGGTGCATCATCAATTTTTTTAAGTATGGATTCTGTATGATGGAGAACAGAGTCCCAAAAATGATAAATATGTGAATCAAAGTCGTTAAGAACAGCAGACTGTACAATATCATCACACAACAAACCGATTCCTATTCCAAACCCTCCAGCAAAAGGTTCTACATAGGTCTTACCGCCTAAGTTGTTGACTTCAATAAGTCTTCGTACTTTGTCATAAATTTTTGATTTACCGCCCGGATATCGAAGCGGTGAAAGTGATTTAGGCATTGATTTCTACCTCTCGCTTATCAAGTTTCTGTACGCCATAAACGCATTGGGTAGCCAGTCTGACAAGTCATAAGGATTCAGAAACATTTTCGTTTTTGTGTTTGAAGGTTTTTTCAAAAGAGCAGGAATCACTTCAAAAGTGATAGGACAATCGGGTTTAGAAGTATCTTCATCCTCTAGTATAAGTTTTTTCAATGGAATAAGCAGCCTTTTTTGCTCATCGGAATCATATTTAGCAGGTAATTGGTTTAGCTCAGCATAGTTGAGTAGCTGTAAGCCCAAATGTCTGTCAAATAACGCGTGATTTCTCTGGTTCCAATAATTGTCCAAACAGTTCTTACAAGAACGTGAGCACTCACACTCAGAAAGAATGCCTCTTGTCTTATCAAGTACTTTGTCGAGAATTGATCCAATAAGAGATGAATAACCTGCACCACTCGTGAGGTTGTCATAAAAGAACAGCTCAATATGTGAGTTACCGTCGCTTTTGATTCTCGGACGCCACCCACCGTTGATTTCATTGTAATCAATGTCAAGAACGAGCGAGACGGCTTTCTTTAGCGCTTCGTGTAAAGTAGTTACAGCAGCGTTGAGTATACTTTTCTCTTCTATATTGCTGTTATCTACAAGTTCCGTTGAATTATATGATATGTCTAGCATAAACATGTCCGTCAAAAACTCATACCCAAGAAATATGTTGGTAGCGACAGTACCTTCGTGATGGCACAAAGGATGATTATCATGATATGGTTGTGAAAAAGAGAATATTCCATTTGAGTTTGAATCTGCGACCTCTGCACCACCACACTTTTTGCACACATTAAATCCTTTTTTGTTTTTCCCCATATTAACCGTCAACACTTTTCTGTCAGGAAGATTAACAAACTGAAAATTGCTCTGCCTATAACTATTCATTCTTGTATCTTCAGGCACATAGGAATAATATGGAGCCTCTGTATAGGTGTATTGTTCATCTTCGTCTTCATACTTTACTTCATCGCCTTTGATGGGTGAAAATCCCCAAGGACGCAACATTTTATTCCGGACAATGGGTGCACCACAATACGGACAAATCATATCTGGAGAATCTTCTTGTTTCAAGCCAAACCAGTTGCACTCAGAGCAAATATAAATATCTTTATAATAATCATTGTTTTTAAAATAGAACTCGGCTTGGTTCGTTTCGAATCCCTTTGGCCGTGGATTTGCATAAATACCGCCGCTCTTAAATATTTTTTTGTCTATCGTAACAAATCGACCAGGTGCGTACTCACTAAGAGCGACCGCAATATCTCGCTCCGGTGCATATTGAATTTCGCGAGGGGCATTCTTCCCATGTTCGGATTCTTTTTCAACAAAAAATCGCACAACATTTTTGGGAAATGAGTATGAAGGAATAAAGCCTTCTCGGTAAAAAACATCGAAGGCTGGTGTTTCCTTGTCATTATTTACATATTCATTACGTTTACCCTCAGCTAAGACATTCTTTCTAATTGCATTGAATTGCCTGATTGTTTCGTCTGTTGGAAAGTCTAAAGCTCGAGCAAATGTGATAAAATTATCCCCATATTTTTCACAAAATGATATTATGCCAATGTCAACAATGCCATCATACTGGGTTTTCATATCGGAAGTTGACATAAATCCATTCAACGCCAGCATGTTATAGTGGCGTTGCTTAATCTTTGAATTATCACGATCTATCCAAGGTTTACGCGGTGAGCCAGAAATCATCTCATCAGGATGTAAAAAGTAATGGCTGTCATGTGGTCCACCAGAAGCATATGTTACAATTGTGGATATGCCCGTATTTTTACGTCCGGCACGTCCGGCACGTTGTTGATAATTCTCCCTCATAGGTGGTATATTGCGTAATCCGACAGCAGTTAACGAGCCAATGTCAATACCAACTTCCATAGTGGTAGTGCAACTTAAGACATCAATGGAATCTTCACCGTTTTCACCTGCAGTTATATCTTGGAAACGCATCTCATACTTCTCTGTACGGCTCCAGGTGTCACTTCTTATTTCTTTATGAGATAATTGTGCCGTATGCTCTTCTGTATCTATCGTATGAATGGTCTCAATTCTATTTAACGCATTCAGAACCGGTATTCGCCAGAAATCAAAACGTGATAAGTCAGATGCATCAATAGGGACTAAATCCGTCGAATTAAAACAAGCACCACAATAATCTCCAATTCTGAATGGAGATAATTTCCCGCATTTTACACAACGATACCAAGTAAAGTCTTTCCCTGCAAGCTCAATTTTTACTGCTGCCAACTTA
>ENA-UOOI01002796-UOOI01002796.1-fermentation-metagenome-genome-assembly--contig:-NODE-2796-length-14259-cov-108.212264_pt1 | contig 14259 bp, 12 predicted proteins | sample MGYA00245779_ERZ724027 | MGnify/ENA primary metagenome ERZ724027 (study PRJEB28704, sample SAMN03018318) | fermentation metagenome | biome: anthropogenic terrestrial biome; feature: soil... | reverse complement strand
GAAAGACAGCGATAAAAAGCTGTATCGATGAATTATTGTGGATCTGGCAGAAGAAGTCCAACAATATCCATGATTTGAACAGTCATATCTGGGACAGCTGGGCGGACGAAGAGGGATCCATCGGAAAAGCATACGGTTACCAGCTAGGTGTAAAGCATGAGTATAAGGAAGGCAGAATGGATCAGGTGGACCGGGTGATATTTGACCTTAAGAACAATCCTTACAGCCGGAGAATTATGACGAATATCTATGTGCATCAGGACCTTCATGAAATGAACCTATATCCCTGTGCCTATAGTATGACCTTTAATGTGACGAAAAAGAAGGATAGCGATAAACTGGTTCTTAACGGAATTTTAAACCAGCGCTCGAACGATATTCTGACGGCGAATAACTGGAATGTTTGCCAATACGCGGTTCTGCTTCATATGCTGGCACAGGTCTGCGGTTATCAAGTAGGTGAACTGGTTCATGTCATTGCAGATGCGCATATCTATGACCGGCATATTCCGATCATCAAGGAATTGATCGAGCGCCCGACCTATGATGCGCCGGAATTCTGGATCAATCCGGAAATCACAGATTTCTATCAATTTAAGGGAGAGGACTTTGCATTAAGAAATTACAAATTCGGTCCGAAGGTGGAGAAGATTCCAGTTGCTATTTAACCTCATCAGGCAAGTAGCGTAAGTGGATTGCGAATATCAGACAGAAATATCGATAAGGATCGACAGAAAGGTGGAATTGCAATGAATCTAATTGTAGCAGTTGATAAAAACTGGGGTATTGGTTACCGGGACAAGCTTCTTGTGAGAATTCCTGCGGATCAAAGGTTCTTTCGCAGCGAAACAATCAATAAGGCAGTCATTATGGGAAGAAAGACGCTTGAAAGCTTTCCGAATGGATTGCCGTTAAAGCAGCGCTTGAATGTTGTTATCACTTCGAATCCGGAATACCAAGTGAAGGATATGGTCGTTGTTCATAGCGTGGAAGAGGCTTTGGAGGCAGTTAAGGATTATAAGACAGAAGATGTCTATGTAATTGGCGGTGCCAGCATTTACGAGCAGATGCTTCCCTATTGCGATACGGCTCATGTCACCAAAATCGACTATGCCTATACCGTAGATACCTATTTTCCGAATCTGGATGAAAAGAAGGACTGGGTGCTTACCAGCGAATCGGAAGAGCAGACCTACTATGACCTGGTCTATACGTTCTGTAAATATAAACGAAGATAGATGTCTCCGAGCAAGTAAAATTGTGATCACGGTTATTACTTGATATAAATGTCATAAGTTATAAAAACAATGAACATGAATATAGATAAGGTCCTATTTCTATCAAAACCTTAAAATGACTTATGATACTGTTACTGTTCACACCTGGGCAAAGTCTATCATATGATTTCGTCAAATGTATCCAATTCGGAGACGCTCTCGCTTAGTTGCATTACGTAGCGGTACATAAGACTCCAAAATACGGAGCCAAAGTACCGACGAATGCAAATACTCCTTACCGGATATCATTTGTCGAAATCATATCATGGTATACATGATGGGTGTGAACAGTAACATGATACTCATATCATTACCGAAGATTGATAAAAAAGCTTGAAAAAGAGTGTCCGGAGGACTACTATATAGGATAATATAAAATTTAAGGCAGGAATGTGAGAAAATTTCATAAAGCTTTATAGCTTCAAACGGGAAGAAACCAGGAGGGATGGTAGGTATGCTGACGATTAGAATTGAGAAAACCACTACACCGAAGGAACTGCCGGGTGCAGATAATCCTTTGGAATTCGGAACTATTTTCACGGATCATATGTTTTTAATGAATTATGAGACGGGCAGGGGATGGTTCGATCCGCGAATTGTTCCCTATCAATCTTTAAGCCTTGAGCCTTCTGCCATGGTTTTTCATTATGGTCAGGAGATGTTTGAGGGGTTAAAGGCGTATAAGGCAGCGGATGGCAGGACCCTGTTATTCCGTCCGAATAAGAACATAGAAAGAGCAAACCGTTCGAACCGCAGGCTGTGCATTCCGGAAATTCCGGTAGAGGATTTTCTTCAGGCTTTAAAGGCCATTGTTAAAATGGAGGAAGCCTGGATTCCCACGAAGGAAGGCACCTCCCTCTATATCCGTCCGTTTGTGATTGCTACGGATCCTTTCCTGGGAGTAAGGCCGGCAAACACCTATCTGTTTGTCATTATTCTGTCTCCCGTTGGCGCTTATTATCCGGAGGGATTGAATCCGGTAAAAATATGGATCGAGGATGAATATGTCCGCGCGGTAAGAGGCGGAATCGGAGAGGCGAAAACCGGCGGTAATTATGTGGCATCCATGCGGTCCCAGGTGAAGGCCCATGAGGAAGGATATTCCCAGGTGCTTTGGCTGGACGGCGTTCATAGAAAGTATATTGAAGAAGTCGGAGCTATGAATATCTTTTTTAAGATAAATGGTACGATCGTAACTCCGGAGCTGAATGGAAGTATACTGCCGGGGGTAACAAGAGACTCGGTTCTCGAGCTTTGCAGAGAGTGGGGATTGCCGGTTAAGGAAACCAAGATCTCCATTGATGATATCTATGAAGCACATTCGAAGGGACTTTTAGAGGAGGTATTCGGTACCGGTACGGCAGCAGTGATTTCTCCGGTCGGACAGCTGCGCTGGGAGGATCATATCATGCAGGTACAGGATGGAGGAATCGGTCCGGTAAGCCAGAAGCTTTATGATACGTTAACCGGAATTCAATTAGGGAAAATAGAAGATTATAATCATTGGACGGTTGAAGTGTAAACCTTTCCGGTGCTATATATTGAAGTATCTCCCAAGAAGTTATATAATAGCAATGTATTACAGTAGTTACTATTCACACCCATCATGTATATCATGTTATGATTTCAACAAATATATCCGAATTCGGAGACGCTTTCGCTTAGTTGCATTACGTAACGGTACATAAGGCTCCAAAATACGGAGCCAAAGTACCGACGAATGCAAATACTCCTTATCGGATATCATTTGTCAAAATCATATTATAGACTTTGCTGTGGGTGTGAACAGTAACTTACAGTATCAATTAATTAAAAATAATCATCCTTGGACGGTTGAAATTTCGGCCCTGTTTCATGTATAATAAGAAAGGTAATCGCTTATTCATGGCAAGGGAAATTATGGTTTCCTTTCAATCGGCAAGTTTGTCTTAGCTTTAAATAGGACAAGAAGAAATTATATTTTTGAGGAGGTATTAGATGAATCAAGCATATGCGGAAGCGGGTGTGAAAAGGCAGGAAACAGCAGCTTCCTTAGCATTACGTGGTCTTATTATTTTGGGGATTGTGCTGGGTGTTCTTTTTATGTTCCTCGGCGGAATTTTCAGTATTATTGGTATTGTTCTTGTAATTGTATTAGGCTTTATTTTTCCAAAACTGAATGTGGATTATGAGTATGTCTATGTAGACGGGCAATTGGACTTTGATAAAATTACCGGAAAAGCAAGACGCAAGACCATGCTGCGAATCGACTTTGACCAGGTTGAGGTTATGGCTCCTGCAAATTCTCATGCATTGGATGAGTACACCTATAAGCAATTGGAGACGAAGGATTATTCATCCAGAGGCAAGGATAGTAAGCCCTATGTCATCATCGTTAGCAAGGGCGAGAAGAGATTGAAAATTTTATTTGAGCCAAATGAGAAAATGATTGAAATGATCAAACAGAAGGCACCCAGAAAGGTATCTGTTTATTAAAAGCTGTAGTGATATAAAACGCTTTATCAAGCCGGCTTATAATTGACTATAGGAAAGGTTATATCGTTATTCAGTAATGATATAGCCTTTTTTCATTAGAGAATCCGGATAACATTTTTTCTGACCGCTATGTTAAGCCAGATTGGATGCTCTCTTCGGATGTTTCATCTGGCAAATAAATATGAAATTCATTCTGTATACTGTACTCAAGTGTAGATATTTGGGATTTTATTCAAATTATTAAGTGTTGACAAGAATAGCATTATTCGTTATACTTTTTAAAATTATAACCTAACGTTATAGCAGCATAATCAAAATGGTCTTAATTCCTTATCGGATATCATTTGTCGAAATCATAACATGGTATACATGATGGGTGTGAACAGTAACCATACGATATGCCGGATTGAGTGTGACTGCAACATAACTGTAACTATAAATTGAGTTTATTAGAAAGTGAGGAAGAAAATAACATGGGACAAATCATCGGTGATGGTATAACATTTGACGATGTGCTCTTAGTACCTGCATATTCCGAGGTACTGCCATATCAGGTAGAATTAGCTACCCAATTAACGAAAAAAATCAGATTGAATATTCCGTTAATGAGTGCTGGCATGGACACCGTAACGGAGCACCGTATGGCGATTGCGATGGCCAGACAGGGCGGCATTGGTGTTATTCATAAAAATATGTCGATTGAGCAGCAGGCAGAAGAGGTAGATAAGGTAAAGCGTTCGGAAAACGGCGTAATTACGGATCCGTTCTATTTGTCCCCGGAACATACACTGCAGGATGCAAATGATCTTATGGCAAAATACCGGATATCCGGTGTTCCGATCACAGAGAATGGGAAAAAGTTAGTTGGTATTATAACAAACCGTGATTTGAAATTTGAAACCGATCTTACAAAGAAAATTAAAGAATCTATGACCAGTGAAGGGCTGATTACGGCAAAGGAAGGCATAACACTGGAGGAAGCCAAGAAGATCCTTTGGAGGGCAAGAAAGGAAAAACTTCCACTGGTGGATGATGAGGGCAATTTAAAGGGTTTAATCACAATTAAGGATATTGAAAAGCAGATAAAATATCCTCTTTCCGCAAAGGACGACCAGGGACGCCTTCTTTGTGCAGCTGCAGTGGGAATTACCAATAATATATTGGAACGTGTTGATGCTCTTGTAAAGGCGAAGGTAGATGCCATTGTTATCGATACCGCGCATGGCCATTCCGCCAACGTACTTAAGGTAATTAGGATGGTTCGTGACAACTATCCGGATATTCAGATCATAGCAGGAAATGTGGCAACTGCAGAAGCAACGCTTGCTTTAATCGAAGCAGGTGTCGATGCGGTGAAGGTCGGAATCGGGCCGGGATCCATCTGTACTACCAGAGTGGTAGCAGGAATCGGTGTGCCTCAGATTACAGCAGTTATGAATGCATATAGCGCGGCTAAGGCACATAGTATCCCGATTATCGCGGATGGCGGTATCAAATATTCCGGGGATATTACGAAAGCTCTGGCTGCCGGTGCGAATGTATGTATGATGGGCAGCATCTTTGCCGGAACGGATGAGAGCCCCGGAGAATTCGAGCTTTACCAGGGAAGAAAATACAAGGTTTACCGTGGGATGGGATCCATTGCTGCTATGGAGAAAGGAAGCAAGGATCGTTACTTCCAGACAAATGCCAAGAAACTGGTACCGGAAGGCGTGGAAGGCCGCGTGGCATATAAGGGAACGGTTGAGGACACAGTATTCCAGCTGGTCGGAGGCTTAAGAGCCGGTATGGGTTATTGCGGAGCAAAGGATATTAAGACGCTCCAGGATACCGGTAAATTTATCAAGATTTCAGCAGCGTCTTTAAGAGAAAGCCACCCTCATGATATTCATATTACGAAGGAAGCACCGAACTACAGCGTAGACGAATAAGTATTATAGAATACAGGCAGGGAATATTCATTTGCGAATAGCCCTGCCTGATTTGTTTGTCTTTGGCATCCAAGAACCATCTGCGATACGATTTACGGGTGGCTGGTATTCTGACTGAGCTATTCTGGAATAGGCAAAAGGCATTGACATACCGGAAAATAACCAATACAATAGAGGTTATTACAAATAGTTAATTGATGAACAAAAGGTGAGCGCAATGAGCAGAATCTTGACAAAACAGGAATGGAAAAGAAGAAAAAGAATAAAAAGAGCGGTAATGCTTCTGTTTATTTTTGTGTTTTTTATAGGTATTATAGGGGTATCGGCATATCTCGTCCGTAATTTACTATCCGATCGTTTGAGCCTAAACCGGAATACTACCGAGGTATTGTCGGACAATCTATTAAAGGGAATAGAGATTAAGCAAAGCTTTTTAACGCCGAATGAGTATTCCAGGCCACAGACACCTTTGAAAAAGGTTACGGGAATTGTGATTCATTATACGGCGAATCCGGGTACTTCCGCGGATAATAATCGTAGCTATTTTGAAGGTCTGGCAGAGAAGGGAACTACATCTGCAAGCAGCCATTTCGTTGTCGGGATCGAGGGCGAAATCATCCAGTGCATTCCAATGACGGAAGTCGCTTATGCATCCAATAACCGCAATGAAGACACCATTTCCGTAGAATGCTGCCATCCGGATGAAACAGGAAAATTTACTTCCGATACGTATGACTCTCTGGTTTCTCTTACCGCTGCTTTATGTGTGGAATATAACCTGAAGGAAGAGGACATTATCCGGCATTATGATGTCACCGGCAAACTCTGTCCGTTGTATTTTGTAGAGCATGAGGATGCGTGGACTGTTTTCAAGGAAGAAGTCATGAAGAAAGCGGCAATACTGGAAAGCAAATCGAAATAGATGAAAGGGAATAAGAATTGCATCAAAGTAAATTGAAAATGCAACCAGACAAAAGGACCTCCCCGGCAGCAGATTATATTCTGCTACCGGAGAGGTCCTTTTAAATGTTATATTATGCTGATATTTTAAAGTTTGATGTACTACCCAATTTAGAGATGGAAAAGATAGAATTTTTCGATTCACTGCCTGATAATTGGACTTATCCAGAATGATGAGGTGAAATAATTCCTATAAATAGGCATACTCCAACTGCATATCAGCAGAACTATAAACGTGAAATTATCACTTTTCATATTTTCTCCATTATTTGCAGCTATTAATAATTTGATTAACCAGAAAAACCTTCATCTGTTACAAAAGTGACACTTCCTTTGATAATACCTGAACTAATTAACTCAACTTTCCCACCACATAGCTGGTGGAAAAGATTGATTTTTCATGCAAAATTTCCGCATAAATTGCTACATTGACATAAAAATAGTACCAAACGTTGGTATAATAAGATTAGCAAAACCAAAACCACAAATATCCTTAAAAGTAAAGTGGGTGAATGGATGAGGTTCCAAGCCTTATTTAGGCTTTGTTTGGGTTTAAGCTGGGAAAGTTGAGTAATTAATGATAAAAAGCTTTATTCCTTTTTTCGGTTTTTTAGTGCGATGTTTCTTGTTTCAATAACAATATCTTTATCCACAGTATATTTTGTATTGTCTACAATAATTTCGTTTGATAACAGTCCTATTTCAATGGTTTTATCTTTTGTAACCATTTTTATTATTTGATGTCCATCTTTTGGTTCTTTATTATCTGGTGCCTCAGTCAATATTAGAGATGCAAATTGACTATACATACTATATAAATCATCATTATTATTAATATTTATTTCTTTACCACCATATAAAAAATCTATTTCAACAATACTATTGTATAAATCCTCTGTAAAAATATCATTATTATATACATTCGAATCAGACGATGTCTTATTGCTTTTTTTATTACATGCAGAAAGAATCAAAATTAGGCTAAAAAATAACAATGCAAATATAAAAGTTTTTTTCATATTAATCTCCTTTTTAAAAATTCATTATAGTTTCTAATTGAAAAAAATGATAATTGATCTTAAAAATATTTTATATTATCAGACTTGTAAATCTATTAGTATAATTTTACTTCTTTATGGAGAATATGTCAAATGCAAAAGATGGGCATATTATCCTATTTGGAAGACGCTGACAATGTAATAATATGGTGTATAATACATTATATTAGCTCATATTACCAATATATGATAGAAGTGAGTGAATAAAAATATTGGTATATGACTAATTGGTGAAATATGTAATACACAACAGAAAACAGAAATCTTTCAAATTTTTAATAGGAGGTAACAGTTATGAAAAACATATTTATTAAGGGATTAATAGGGATTATATTTAGTATTGGATTATTGAGTATAGCTGCATCTGCAAAAACAAAAAATAGTTTAACAATAGAATCCTTAACTGTTCCAAATGATGCTCAGATTTACGCAGAAAATATAGCTTCAGAAATGGTATCTAATGTAAGCTTGAATCCAAGTTTTTATGGCGTAGATGCTGCTGATTTTTCGGAATGGATGCTTGGTAACCCATATACAATATTTTCAGCTGACAATAATATAGTAAATAATAATGATGTTTATTATTTCCCTATTTTGGATGGTGATGAAATAAAGGTTATATTAAGCGTATATAAAGTAAATGGCGAATGGAGTGCAACCATATCAAAAGATAATTCAGATGAATTAAATGAATTAGCACAACTGAATGATAATAATGTGTATATGTTATATACATCTGAAGGAAAATTATACGCAGAGAATAAAAATCATAAAAAAATAATTGAAGAAGTAAAAATTGAAATAGCAAACAAAAATAGTACTTCCGATATAGAGGAATTCATCAATAAATCATTTGAAAAGAAACATAATCTTATAAAAGAAAAGTTTGGTTCAAATCTTTCTGATGTTAACATCATAGACGTTACGACTAATAACATAAATGTAGGAAGCAAATTGAAAGAAAAGTCAACTCGACTTTCTTATGGAAAAGATTCTTCAGGATTAATATCTTCATTAAGCTATACTCCAGCTGTTATAACAATGACAAATGGATACGCATGCGATATGACTGGATGTTTAGTTCCTCAAACAGATTCTTCAGGGACTTATCAAGGTTTATGTTGGGCAGCTTGTACCGCATCAATAGTAAATTACCGTTTATATGGAACCAAACAATATTATGCATACAATATTGCTGACTATGAGGGGATTGGTTATTCGACAGGCGCAAGCTTGTCTAAATCTGTAAGCTCTCTAAAGGACTTTGGTGTTAGCGGATATGGTGCATCTACTACTCAAGCAACTTACTCTACAGTAAAAACCAACATACAAAATGGTTATCCATTAATATTGAGAGCTACATCGTCTGCAAGCGCGGGCCATCAAGTGGTACTATTGGGTTATAATATTGGAACATTGAGTAATACTATAACTTTCTATAACCCTGGCACTGACAATGGTGGTACTTCAACTTATAATTCTGCAGGGACTACATTTACATATGCTGGATATACTTGGACTTGGGTAGGTACTGGATATCATAGGTAATTGAAAAAGTAAATTCTACTTTGTAACTTAAAAAGTTGATAGAAAAAGGAGTTACGTATGGGCAAGGCCATTTTTCGGTGGTTCTTGCCCATGATTGTATTACAAATCTGCTTTACAAATTACATATTCGCTTTGAATGGTGTTTCTAATAAGTTTTCTGACTATTCAAAAATTCTTGAACTCGGTCTAAATCTTTTTTGCGTTTTTTTTCAAAATCTTCTTTGTCAAGTTCCAAAGCATCTTCATATTTTAGAAATTCAACTCCAGATTCTTTAAGCAGCTGTAATCCCAGACCTGTAGGGTATTCTCCCTTAAAAACAACTTTTATTATACCAGCTTGTATTAAATGAATACAGCAAAATACGCAAGGTTGGGTAGTAACATAAAGTGTCGCGCCATTACAACTTGTACCATGCTTTGCACACTGATTTATGGCATTAGCTTCAGCATGTCCAGCTCGACAAAGCTCAAGACCTTGTCCTGACGGAATACCCCTATTTTTCCTTTCGCAATAACCTATATCGGTACAATGGATAGCGCCGGCAGGAGCACCATTATACCCTGTAGCGATAATCTGTTTATCCTTTATTATAACAGCACCTACTTGCCTTGAAAGGCATGTACTTCTTATTTTGCTATCCTCTGCTATATCCATAGCCCATTCTGTAAATAACTTTCTATTCATTAAATCCCTCCTCAATAAATAATATTTTTTTATTATACACTATTTTTATTGGCATTTGAAAGTGTATTTTCATTGACTCTTAAGGCTGAAGCACTTTATATATTTTAAATTAAGTAAATGGTTTGAGGAACATTTTATAGTTTTGATGGTTACTTATATACTAATTAAGTGGAGGATAAAATACCCTCCACTTTTATTATAACAGGACTATTTATGTTAATGATTATTGATTTTAAATCTGCTTTGATACAGAAGGGAAATGGATGGCTTGTAAGGCTATTAATATTTGCTTCCTGCAATCTGTACTTTGATCATATTCGTGGTCCCGGAGGTGCCAAGAGGTACGCCTGCCGTCACCACCGCAAGTTCGCCATCCTTTAAATAGCTGGCATCTTCTACTGCTTGAATTGCATGTTCGATGAGCTCGAAAGTATCATGCTCCAGATCAATTAAAAGTGGAGTAACACCCCATGCCATACTTAATTGACGGTATACTTTGGGATCGGTTGTACAGCCCATAATCTGACAGGAAGGGCGGAAACGGGAGATCATACGGGCGGTTCGCCCGGAGGTCGTAACGGTGATGATCATCTTCGCATCTAAATCGTGCGCGGTAGTTACCGTAGCGCGGGAGATGGCTTCTGTAATATCGGATTTACAATATCTGTCGTCACGCATACGGAAGCGCTTTTTATAGTCAATGTCGGCTTCGGTGCGAACGGCAATCTTTATCATTGTTTTTAATGCTTCTACAGGATACTTGCCGTTGGCGGTTTCACCGGACAACATAATTGCGCTGGTCCCGTCATAGATAGCATTTGCAACGTCCGTCGCCTCGGCCCGGGTCGGTCTTGGGTTCTTGATCATGGAATCTAACATCTGCGTAGCAGTAATGACTTGCTTACCGCTGTTATATACCTTCTTAATAATCTCTTTCTGAAGAACGGGTACATCTTCATAAGGAATCTCAACACCCATATCTCCGCGGGCAATCATGATTCCGTCTGCAGCTTCAATAATGGAATCGATATTTTGTATTCCCTGTAAGTTCTCAATTTTTGCAATAATTTTTGTCTGAGATTTATATTTTTTTAGAATCTTCCGAATGTCTTCGACGTCTTCGGCAGATCTTACAAAGGATGCGGCTATATAATCATAGTCATGCTCAATTGCAAAAAGGATATCCGAATGATCCTTGTCACTAATGTAAGGCATGGTCAGATGGATTCCGGGAACGTTTACCCCTTTTCTTGAGGATATGATTCCGCCGTTTTTTACCTTACATATGATATCTGTGGGAGTCATATCCGTGACGTACATCTCAATCAGACCATCATCAATAAGCACCGTAGTTCCTACTTCAATATCATAGATCAAATTTGGATAACTGATGGAAACCTGGTTTTCATCCCCTTCAATCGGATTGGTTGTCAGGGTAAAGGTCTGACCTTCGTTAAGCTGAATTTTCTTATCTTCTTTAAATGTGCCGATACGAATTTCCGGTCCCTTGGTATCAAGCAGAGTGGCTACCGGTATATGCAGCTCCTGCCGCAGTTCCTCCAATTTCTTCAAGCGTCCTAAATGCTCCTCATGGTCCGCATGGGAGAAATTAAAGCGGGCAACATCCATTCCTGCTAATACTAATTCTCTTAATACATCGTTTCTATCTGTGGAAGGGCCTAATGTACATATTATTTTTGTCTTTCTCATGGTTTATGCTCCTTTGATCTGTTCAATTATATCTTTAAATTACTACTCTTACGGTATTTAATGTGAAATTTCTTTTTTATCCTAAAATATTGAATGGCAAATATTATACTTCCCAAAATGATGAAAAGAATAATTGCTAATGCGCAATGCAAAAAATATGTTTCCGGCAGGATATTGATTACCGGATCGGTAACCGGATTAAAGAGCCAGTCATTATTATTAAAAAATAAAAGCTTATGAAAAATTACAAATGAGGTATCAAAATCAACAGTAAGCGGCAATAGGACGGATAAGGGCAGTACTGCTGCGGTAATAGAGGATGCCAGAAGATAGCTGTAATCCTTTTTCCGATGTTTGTACCATATGATGGCGATTCCTAAGACAAGAGTCAATGCGCCAAGAATATAAAAAAAGGAGAAGATATCTTTTACTTCCTTAAAGTGCTGTAATCCGCTTTCGGAGGACGGCAGTGTGGGAAAGGTTAAACCGCCCCGAAAAAAAGGAAAAGAGTAGTCAATCAAGGCATTGTAGTTATCTATGATCTCCTGCTTTGGATAGCCGGAACTTTCTTCGATATGCAATGCTTTAATGTCCAAATAATAGAGAGGCCGAAGGTTAATTGTGATAATTACGGCCAGGGAAAGGAATAGTAAGGCAAATACAATTCCGATGAAAAAATCAGTTAATTTTAATCTTTTCATAAAATACCCCATTGTAATTTATTTTGTTGTCATCACTGGAATTATAGTACATATTATTTAGAATTGCAACCGGTTCGAAGTTGATTCTTTTGGTATACTTGAGTGGCAGAATGGCGGAAAATGAATGGAATATATAAGCTCTATCGATAAATGGAATAAGTATTTATACTTTGAAACTGAAAACTAATTCGTGTAATATAGTAGTAGACGTTACAAACAAGAAAAAAGTGTATTAGGAATATGGATAAGAAAAGGAGATTGGGAATGAGAGCATTAATCAGCGTATCGGATAAGACAGGTATTGTAGAGTTGGCCAAGAATCTGGTTTCCCTGGGGGTGGAGATTATTTCTACCGGCGGAACCTATGGCAAACTGAAAGAGGCAGGCATTTCTGCAATTGAGATTTCGGAACTTACCGGTTTTCCAGAGTGTCTGGATGGACGGGTGAAGACGCTTCATCCGGTTGTACATGCCGGTTTGCTGGCTATGAGAAGCAATCCTTCCCATATGAAGCAGCTGGCAGACCTAAACATTGAGCCGATCGATATGGTAGTCGTGAATCTGTATCCTTTTAAGCAGACGATTCTGAAAGAAGGGGTAACGAGAGAGGAAGCGGTGGAGAACATCGATATCGGCGGACCTACCATGCTCCGGGCTGCGGCGAAGAATTACCAGGATGTTGTAGTCGTTGTAGATCCTTTGGATTATGACAAGGTTCTGTCGGAGCTGAAGGAAGCGGGACAGGTTTCCTATCAGACGAAATTCTATCTGATGCAGAAGGTGTTCCAGCATACCTCTTCCTATGATACTATGATTGCCGATTATTTAAGAAAGGAAAGAAATGATCGGGAGCTTCCGGAGACGCTGACTATGACTTTTGAGAAGATTCAGGATATGCGCTATGGTGAAAATCCTCATCAGAAGGCGGCTTTCTATCGTGAGATCGGAAGAAAGAAAGGCTCCATTACCGATGCGGTACAACTGAATGGCAAAGAACTCTCCTTTAATAATATTAATGATACGAATGGTGCTCTGGAGCTGTTAAAAGAATTTACAGAACCTACGGTCGTTGCCTGCAAGCATGGCAATCCCTGTGGCGTTGGCAGTGCGGACAATATTCTTGACGCATGGAAGAAGGCTTTTGCAGCCGACAAGGTATCCGTCTACGGAGGAATTGTCGTAGCAAACAGAGAAATCCCTCTTGCAATGGCAGAGGAAATGAAAAAAGTATTTCTGGAAGTGGTGGTAGCTCCTTCCTATGAGGAGGAAGCATTAAAACTGCTGCAGACCAAGAAGAATGTTCGCCTACTGGAGTTGAAGGATATTGAAGTTCCCCAGGACGAGCATGCTTACGATCTTAAAAAGGTGAACGGCGGACTGATCGTTCAGACCATCGATAGTAAGCTTTTGATTGAAGAGGATCTGAAGATGGTTACGGACCGTGTTCCTACCGATAAAGAAATGGAGGATCTGAGATTCGCATGGAAAATTGTGAAGTTTGTGAAGTCCAATGGGATTGCCCTTGCTAAGGATAAGCAGAGCGTCGGAATCGGTCCGGGACAGGTAAATCGAATCTGGGCAGCAAAGCAGGCAATCGAGCATGCGAAGGAACTGATTGGTGAGAATGCAGCCGAGGGTGCAGTTCTTGCATCGGATGCATTTTTCCCTTTTGATGACTGCGTAGAAGCCGCTCATCAGGCAGGCATTACAGCAATCATTCAACCGGGCGGCTCCATTCGGGACGAGGATTCCATTAAAAAATGTAACGAATACGGAATCGCAATGGTATTTACCGGAATGCGGCATTTTAGACATTAATTATCTTTCCAAGTTAAGAAAAGGGATGAGAATTGCGGTCAGCAATTTCTCATCCCTTTCATACTCTTTGCTATGTTACAACCCAGCCTATTTAAC
>ENA-UOOI01002795-UOOI01002795.1-fermentation-metagenome-genome-assembly--contig:-NODE-2795-length-14261-cov-2.662678_pt1 | contig 14261 bp, 16 predicted proteins | sample MGYA00245779_ERZ724027 | MGnify/ENA primary metagenome ERZ724027 (study PRJEB28704, sample SAMN03018318) | fermentation metagenome | biome: anthropogenic terrestrial biome; feature: soil; material... | reverse complement strand
GTGGAAACGGTGTTAGCCATGATAAAACCTCCACAAATAACAGGTTATTTAACTTCTCTGAATTTATCTGCTTCATATAATTCTCATTTTGTTCGCAAATTTGCGGATATGAAATAATGCTTGCTGTTCTGCCTTTTTCCAGAAAAATAGCAGTCGTCTGTATGTCGAATTCTTTCAATATTATAATTATCGAGCAAAGTTATAATATCATCAAGTGTTATATAAAAGTGCGGAATGCCTTTTTCCAGACCTTCATCTCTATCCTACCACTCGCCAGACTATGACAACTAAATTAATCACTCGCGCCCGAAATCTACCCTCTGAACTTGTTCCTGTGAAAGGAAAAAATACCGTTTTATGTTTGTTCGGAGAAACTTCTAAAGGTAACCAAGTTATTATCAGGGTCTAAAAAACTCATGTTTTTTGCCCCCCAAGGGCGAACCATCGGAGGGGTAACAATTTTAATTTCCAATTTCTTTAATCGCTCATACTCACTGGTATTAAAGTAGGGGAAGGTAAACCACCCGCTAAAAAACACTTCCCACTTCGATTACTATCATCCATAATAAGGCGAATAACTTCATCATATCTAGTCTTCACATTCTCTTCAAAACATTGCACCCAATCATAATATGTTACTATAGAGTCTCTTTGTTTTTCTCCTTCAATATTAAATGTTACAAATGTGACCTTGCCTTTAATTGTTTTAATTAATCCATCAGAAGTGTGAAGTATAGGACAAGTAAAAGCACTACTATATTTTTAAAGTTTTTCATCACTTAAAATTCTCCCATCCTGCATGGTAATCAGCCTTTTTGCGTAAAAAGCAACATACACATTGCGCTTTATTATTTTAGATTATCTCAAAAATAAACTCACAAGGTTTTTGACCATTGCTGTTAATTGGTGATGAAACAATTTTTTTTGTTTTCAGTCCAACACCTAGTTGCAACTGTAAGTGACGACGAAAAGACCCTGCGCAACAAAAACAATAGGAAAGCGGCATAGCACGGACATCGGCATCATCCACGAGATTAGAAACTGTCATGCCGTTTTTTACGACGGCGGAACAAACACATTTGTATTTTTCATTTTCTTTATATAAAAAAGTTCCTGATAATAAGTTGTTTTCATTTAGGACAATTTTTTCCGAGCTAAAAATATTGTTATTCAGATGATTTACTTTTTCATCTAATGGTTTGCCAGCCAGATCTTTTCCGATTTTTTCACATTGTTTTAAAAATTCCCCACCACCTCCGCAAGCACATGAATCTAAAATCTCATGCATCATATCGTGGTCAAGCAATTTTTCCATACGCACAATGACATCTACCAAATTTCCGTTACCAATGATTTCTTTTATGATTTTTTCATCAACATTATTTTTAGCTAACTTCTTTTTAATACCATAAATTCTTGCCATTTATTTTTCTCCTTTCAGCTTAATCGGCACAAAATAACGAACTTTACCGTAATTCCATCCTTTCATCTGAGAAGAGTGCGGTCCAGCAAAGTGGTATAACATATGGCGGTCAGAAGCTTTATCAAGTTCCAAATGTTCTTGCTGTGTGAGCCATGCATTTATCCCTTTATATACTCGTTCGTATTCGCTAAATTCCCAACTGTCCGCAAGTGCAGCGGCAAATAAGCCACCGTCGAACGTGACGATCCCAAATCCTTCGGTATCGACTTCGGTTATCCAATCTTCAAGCATAAACATCCAAACGAATTTATTCTGTTCGGTATTATGATACATAAAATCACGCGGGTTTATTTTATCGGCGATTCGTGAGCCGAGCCGTCCCCACATTGAATCAAATCGACGGTGTGCATCACTACTCTCAACATTGAGGTATCCTGAAGTCACCATGCGGCAAGGCGGCATTTCAATAATAAGGATATCTGGCTGTCGCTCCACTTTTTCAGCGGCGGCTAACAAACGATTCACATTTGCCGAATTTCCATCGTAATCCACATTGACGAGCTGTGTTTCAAGTTCTTTCGCCTTCTTATACAGTAGCTTGACATCTGATTCTTTGCTGAAATCAGCTTGTTCGATTTGACGGATAAATTCTAAAACAATTTCTTTAAGTTCATACAAAAGGGAAACTTCTTCATCAATATCGCCAACCTTTTTACCCAGCACCTCTAAAACAATCTCTGAACCGGATGTACTGAATATGCGCTGTATATCCCTAATACTAATATTTAATTTGCGTAAGATCAAAATTTGTTCCAACCGTTTTACGGCAGCTTCATCATACAACCTGTAAGCGTAATCATCGCTTCGAGTGCTTGTTATCAGCCCCATATCCTCATAATAGCGAAGCGTACGGGCTGATATTTCATATTTTGTTGATACATCCCTGATTTTAATTAATTCATTCACGGTTTATCCTCCTCATCGTTGGTTTTAATTCAGTTTATACTATTCCCCAACGGCAGAGTCAAGGGATAAATAAATATTCTTGGATAAAGATTACTGAATTGGTCCAATACTTCTGCCACATCCAACTTGCTCACACAACCCTACCAAAATCCAAAAAACATCCATATCGTCCACTCGCGAACCGCTGTCATCTATATTGTCCACTCGCCATGAAATCTGCCCTTTGGACTTGTTCCCGCGAACCGATAAAATCACAATTTTCAAGCCCTCATTTTTTACGTCAAAAGCCTTAAAGTGGCTTACTTGCTGGGATCTTCGTACACTCACTTCTCCACCCTTTTAACATCAATACCACGCACGCTATGTGCCTTGTGGCTGTGATAATGGTGTCATGGACATCTGATGTGTCCTTGGCGGCGGAGTATTTTTCATAAAAGGCTTCTCTGTAGCCCTTATTTTTTTTGAAGATTTTGCCCTAATTAACTTTTTTATTGTACGGTTACTAAACTTGTTGGAACCCAACTAGCTTTTTAGAATTTATTACTCTATATCATCTTTCACAATCTCCCATTTAGCAAGCTTTGTTCCGCCAACTCTTCTGATAATACCTTCATCAACTAATTCTTTCATAGTTCTTTGAACTTTGCTGCGATTGATATTTAATTTATCAGCAATTTCAGATTGTTTTATTGTTGAATATGTCATTATTAAATTGACAATTTGAGTTTTAATTTTTTCTTTTTTATTTGCAGCTTCATTTATAGCTTCACTTTCAGCTTCATTTGCAGCTTCATTCTTTTTTGCAATTACATAGTTTAAATTCATAAGAGTGACTCTAAATTCTGTACGGTTTGAGAAAAACACCGGTGCTTTATCTTCTGTTCATAAGCACTTTAATTTTTCTGAATCCGCTGCCACGTCTTTCCATGCAACCAAGGCGGTTAAATATATCTGCAATAATAGGATTTCTCCTCCTTGATGGAACATTATCTATATCTATATTTTGAATAAAAGAACCGTCATACATTCCACCCGGTGAATAAATTTCCATTCTATCATCAAACATATCTATATGCACTTCGCTGCCAAGATCTAGATAATCACGATGAACCAATGCGTTAACAATACATTCAAATACATTCAAATACACTTCTATCAGGATATTCTACCCTTCGGTTAGGCTCCTTTTTCCACATTTTCTTCGAGTTTCTCTTTACAAAGTTAACCGATTCTTCCAGTAAAAGAATTAAACTACCCTTGTATTCGCTATCATCCAAAGCATCAATTACACCCGATGCTTTGTTAAGCCCACTCCATCTTGTACAAAATACTCTTGAACAATAAACAGGAGATTCGTCTGCAAGCAGCGCACCCGTATTAGTTAATCTTCCGTTTTTAGTTATAATTCCAAATGATTCAAAATTATTATCTTCCATACTTTTTTGCGTTTTCTTATAATATGCCGCACGAAGTTTAGAAAACGCATAATCTTTAAAATTATATTCACTATCTAAACTATCATAGGTTTTATTTTTCCCACGCAAAACCAATCTTTTTAAATCGATCGAATTTGCGTTTACACTTTCATTTCCAATGCGGACAAATGCAGTATGTGACCCGTCCCCTACATAATAATACGGTGTTTCTTCTCCAGCAAACCTGTCAGATTGAGTCTTGTCCTGTTCAATTATAATTGCATTATAGCTTTCCATGTTCGCCAAAACCAACAATTGGTTCAATGTAGCATAGTCCCTGATATTTCCTTTTTTATCAGGATTTTTTTCTCGCCATTGTTTAGCTGTTATTCCGAATAATGCGACATTCAGAATGTCGGCTTCACTGGCATATGTCATTGAAATTTGATAAGGAGTCAATTCCGGAGGGATTAAATTTTCACAATTGAGCGTTTTAGCAAGGCTGGTTTTCCCAGTTCCATTGGGCCCATATAATACAATCATCCTTTTATTCCCAAATTCCAAAACATTGTTATCTTGAAAATCAATAAATGCTTGTCCAAAGACACTATCTCTTTTTAAGTTTGAAACCTTTAACATTTCTTCCCTCCCCAAATCATCTATTTGTTATACAATCATTATATCGCATACTACTTTGTTTATATCATTATCTTGCTTACCGACAACAACACCAATCTCTAAAATTACTTTCTACCCTAGGAATATCCTTTAAATGTAAAGCTTTATATTCCTTATACTTCTTCCTTTGCTTTGCGCCCAGCTGTCTTAGTACTAAACTTAGCCCCTAACATTATGATATTTTATTAAAAACTTCTACCTAACCGAATTAATCTAAATAGTTATATTAATTCGGCTTTCTGAGCTATCTTGTCTACTGGAATCTTTCCATCACCCTCACCAAACTCAATGTTTATATGGATATGACTGTCTGCATTTTTGTGGGAGAGAGATACAATCGTCTCAACGTGCCCTGAGTGTGCAATAATGATGACCAAAGCATCTGGTCCGCCCCTGGTGTCAGGATATATTTTCAACCTTATACCAAATGTAATTGCCTTAAATTTCCACAAATCGTGTACTTTCTAAGTGGAATTACTCATCGTAACCTTCTAAAAACAGATCAAAATCACTCTTGAACAATTGGTCTTGCACAATGCGGTATTTTTCAAATTGTGTTTCAGCATGGAGTTTTGCATGTTCTGCTGATATTTTCCCTGCATCCATCAACAAATCTCTTCCGTTGAACTCTATAAAACTATCCAAGCGATTTGACCAATCTTCCATTGTCATCGGAATGCTATTCTCCGCTTGTACTTCTGCATAATCCAGATACATTGAAACTAAGCGATTCAAAAAGTCAATTTCTTTTTCCGTTAAATAGTTTTTAATAATGCCAAAAGATTTTTGGAAATTCAAAAAGAATTCGGAAGTTTTGATAAGTATATATGGAGCTTTACGGATAATAAGGTTGTTAAGAATCATTGGAATGATATAACAGAAATCCCTGCTACCTCAGAATTGTCGGACAAGGTAAGCAAGGATTTAAAAATCAGAGGTTTTAAATTCTTAGGTTCTACAATAATTTATGCTCATTTGCAGGCTACCGGTTTAATTAATGATCATTTAACCGGATGTTTCAGGCATAACATTTGAATAATTATAGCTCTGTTAACAAATCCAACCCTCAAGGAATTCTCCCACCTTTATAGTATTGGGAGAATTCCACGTTGGTGAATTTCAGATTGGCTTAATATGATTACTTCCTTTTTTTACCCCTTGAGCAACTAATTCTTCAATATATTCATCAATAATTTTCATACCTTCTTCAAGTTCAGTTGCATGTGAAAGCGAAAAGCGGAATGTGTGCGGCAAATAGAAACAGTCTCCATGACATACTAAAACTCCCTTCTGATCAAGCAAGTCATCACAGAATTTTTCTGCTTCTTGCATAGATTTTATCCACATGTTCAAGTGCAATTGCAAAAATCCATTCATCAAAGACACCGCCGCAAATGGAGTCATATGATCTGCGATTGAACAATTCTTTTCTGGTTTCAGGATCACGGCATATAATCCAGCCTACCCTTGTTCCTGCCATGGAATAAATCTTGGATGAACTGCAAGTTACGATTGCCTTATCGTAAATATCAGCAAATGAAGGCATATACTCTTCCTTAAGGTCTCTGTACATTTCGTCGCAGATAATCCAAGCATCTGCAGATTTTGCTATTTCTGCAATTTCCTTCATCTCATTTAATTCTAAAAGAGAACCTGTAGGATTGTTTGGATTTGTGAAAAGAATAGTTCCACTTTGGATTGTATTCTATAAATTGCTTTAATGTCGTACTTGAATATCCAATCTTTCATCCTGCGACTCATGTGTTGTGCTAAAAAATAAAAAATAAACCATTTACAGCGGACAGAGGCAGAACCAATGCAGAAAATATGGATTGAACTTTATTTAGTGATGTTTTTAACAAAAGTAATAGGACAATTGTAATTAATGAAATAACTGTCAGTGAAACTATGGATATAGAATAACTGCTGAGAATAAAGTCGTATCCACATACTGCCCCTATTATTTTGAAAATTGGGAAAAAACCATTCAATATGCAAATAATCATAGGAGACACAGACATTATTCGCTTCAAATTCTCACCTTCTTATTTAAGGATTTATTGCCGATGTGTATGAAAACGTTGTAATGATAAGTAATCTAAAACCCATTTATCCATTTACAATTTCAAATTGGCATTGAATAAACACCCCTTTTCACACTAACATCCAACCTGACCACACAACCTCGGAAAATCAAGTCTTTCACACCTCAGGTTTTGACTTTATAATTACACAAAAGACTTATATCAAGCCTTTCCAGACACCCAGTTCTCAACCCTTGACATTAATAAGACTGTCTCAACGTGGGTTGAGAGGTCAATAAAGATGTCTTAAGGAGATATTATCCCCTTGGTGGTAGGGTATATTTCTTATAATCCATATCATTTGCTTCTATTTTTCATTATCATTCTCATCAGTAATAATATCTTATATTAATTTAGTAAAATCAACAGCACTCTTTTCTGTAAGAACAGGCTTGCCAGTAGTATTTTCTATTTCTTTCCGAGCATTTCCTGCAATACTTCCACCTTTTATTGCTACCTCTCTATTTGCATCAAAGTTTTCAGGTTCACTGGTCTTTGATATCTCTGTAGTAGTTGCTTCAGCTAACATATTTAATACAAGCTCCAATGTAGACATATTATCTCTTAAGTTCTCTTTTGTTAATCCTTTAAGATTTTTATATTGTCTTGTATTTAATCCTGCCCATGCTTTTGTAATTTCATCAGTAAGTATTGCATATTCAATTCCTTGTTTTACACCTCGATTATCCCATTCATCAGTTAATTCTTTACGCACTTGAATGGCTTGTAATCTTTGATTTATCTATTCACGCAAATATCCTTTTTTAAGATATGTCTCTAATGCTCTATCAATAGATCAATAGTTTCATCAATTCTTTCACTACCCACCCTAGCAAGCCACATTTTAAAAGGCTCTGCTTTCGGGGATGGAATCGATTGAATGATACGCAAAAGTTCTTCTGTGTTAGCTACATCTGTCATTCCCATTTTCCCATCTGCTGCTTTCATTTTCAAACCGTTACAATTTGTAACGGTTTCGTTTCCTTCATCCTTTAAACGTTTTTTCATTACACGCCAATAAGTTTGGGGATTATTACTATCTGTCAATACAGCTATAACGTCCACTATAGAAAAATACCAAGTTTCTTTTTCTTCATCCCATGCAGTACGGATTTTCTTATTTTTAAATAATTGGATTTTGTTTTTATTATCCATAGCAGTTCCTCCATAATATATTTACATTTAACGATTTATATTTATTATCAGCATTGTATCATATTAGTACGAATAGAACAAACGTTTTTAAATGAATTGTATCTGATTTTACCACTGATTTTAATATTCTGTTCTTTTATATTTTATTTTGAAATAAAAAAAGGGGTCGTCTATAGATTATATGTTAACCTAAGACATTCCCCTCTTCTATAACTTTATTTTCACATTTAGATAACATATTCGGTATAGCACTTATGACATTGATAATGCTCATCCCGAGATATCTGGCAAATGTTATCAGTAAATCGACCTTGCATGTCAATTGCTTCATTTTCGATGCACACATCATAATATATAATGTAGTGTTGCTTTGCTTTATTATAAACAATTCTGCCACGTGGATAATAATCAAAGTCTACATGATATTTTTTTTGATAATGCATCATCCATATCTCATCATGACTGAAAGTATAATTCAAAAAATCACCATAAGGTTCGGCTTCATTTAGCAAACAACCATGAAATAAAAACTCATTATTAACTATGAAAAATAACCCTACTTTGTTATCAAACGAATTCGGTATACCATTCACGCTATATTCCTCTACCTTCTTTATAATTGCTTAAAACTACTTTACTTAATACAAACTGAAACACAATACCCTAAAAAGAGCTAATGCTCCTTTTATAAGCACCTCAAGTTCCATATTGTAATAAGAATACAATCATTCTTATAATTCATCATCCGAAGAATTATTAATTTTTCGAATATCTAACTGTGACAAGCAAGATAAATTATCAATTTCTTTTTGAAACACCACAAAAGGACAATAGGCATTCCACATAGGTGAATAAGGGTATGTAGGTTTAGGTATTTTATACGCCTTACCATCTTCACGCACCAGAAGATAGACGTAATTTTTTCTCACCTTATCTGGTAATATTTCAGCAGCATTCTCGACCTCTTTTAAATATTCATCAATGCTATCCATATAGATGTTAGTTTCAGAATCTAAGCCTTGTATATCACTACGAAAAGTCTCTAACGGAACTTCGACCCAAAAGGCTGTTTTCCCATCAAATATATGGCAGTTTTCCCATACAAGCAATGTTCTCATACCAAAACAATAATGTTCCTCAATAACTTGATTATCTTTGTTAAGCACGAAAACATCCACGCCTAATGCCTTCCTCAACTTTCTTACATTAGCATCTCCAATATCGGCATAAGGTTGGGTGCCCTGATATACAAGCACGGCCTTGCGAACTTCTGTTTTCTCAGGAATATCAAAGCTTTCCAGAAGTTTTTCGTGATTTACAATTCGATTGTATATATCGAGCTCTAACATACTACGCAGCAAAGTTTCCTGACTTTCTTGTCCCTTAAATTCAATTATATATATACATTTTTTCTTCTCATTCCAAGACAGCAAATCTATTTTTCCAGCATAGTCGCTCTGCACGTTTTTAAGTGGTGTCTGATAATCAATGATTTCACCTATATGATGGTAAGTCTGTCCCATCATGCTTCTAGCGATCTGCTCCTCTTTGCGAGGCGATGTTGGGTCAATAGGCTTCCACTTATGCCCAGTATCATAAGAACTTTCTCTTGTAATCCGCTCAATATTTTCGAATACGTCTATATTGTTCAAAAGATGCTCTGCAATGATCTCCGTGTACTTTTCTTTCGTATCAGATGTAATTCCCTTGTAATTTATAAAATCTTGTGCATACAGCATTGAAACCTTTTCAGGTGTCAGCCACTTGTCAACCTTAATCATAAGCCCCGACTTTGTATAACCTCTTGCCATAAAAATATACCTCCTTGTTCTAACATTTTTTTATAAAACTTAGCATTCAATAATTTCTCCGTCCTGCACAACTCTTACCCTATCCGAAAATTCTTTAAATCCTTCGGGCGACCCTGTATGAATTGGAATAATCTGTTTGGGATTTAACTTTGACAGTAATCGCTGTAATGTCTCAGCATCTACGTGGCCGCTGGTATGTGCTTCCACAAGTTCAATATCTCGACTATATAAAAAATCTTCCAGCTCAATTTGTCCTGACTGATTTCGATATCCACTCCAAAGAGAATAAAAAAATATGCCGTTTTGTATCGTATCATCCTTTCTAAGTTCCCCCAACATGGACGGCCGTATCAACCTAAGGGTTTTTCGTGTTTCCTGCGGAGAGTAAATACTCAGATTCGAATGAGTTTTAACTGTAGGCAGATTGTTCCCCAGTTTATGCAGTTCCGCCAGAGTAGCCGCCGTATAGCGATCGACCACCATTGTTCGCCCTGACCGCCGTGCAGCCCTATAAAAAGTCACAAGCCGATCGATATTCTGTGAGGCACATTGGAATAGTGCTATTCCATTGGTATTTTTCAGATACTCTGTAATTTTAAGTTCCAATTCTATCTCGGTCTGTGCAATATTGTAACTACGTCCCAAAGTCGTTCCTTCACATAGGAGAACACCTGGAGATGGTACAGTCCGTTCCAAGAAACGCTCAAAGCTTGCACCCTTACGCCCATGAGAACGAAAATCCCCAGTATACACAACACGGTGCCCATCTATATGAATCTCAAACGCAGCAGCATCAAATGCAGAATGATCCATCAGATATGGTGTAATATGCATATCCGCAATAGTAAATTTGCGATACATTTCAAAGATAATCTGTCTATTCATCAAATTTGGTTGCTTAAGAAAACGTGTGCTTAGTTCCATAAGCACCTTGCTCCCCCTAGACAGAACCAACGGAATGTCTGGATGAGCATATGATAAAAGCCCTGAGTGGTCGAGATGTGCATGTGAAAGCAAAATGGCATCAAAGTTTGGTATGTCGTCAGCATAAAGACCCATTATTTGTGGTAGACTACCGCATTGTCGCAATACGTTTATATCAGCTGTGCCACGGACATCATAGTCTAAAGGAACTCCCAGGTCAAGCAAAATCCGTCCGTGGGACGAGCGAAGCTCAACAGCATTACCGCCAATTTCATGTCCACCACGATGAACAATTAGTTGTATCATCAATAACCACTCCAACCTTCATATTCAGCGAGCTCCTCTTTCTCCTCACTTTGACATACTACAGAATACTATCTTATATATTACTATTTTATCTTAATTGTATATTATCTTTTGGTATCTTTCAACCTTTAATTCCGCTATTATCCAAATTGTCCAGACATAAAAATTATTTCAAATATTTATTTTCTATCAAATACACCACCACTAAAATATTCTGTGCACATTCCTATAAATGCTTTATAAAATAAATATTAGTAAGTACATATTAAAATATGTATTGTACATTTAGGAAGTTCGTCACCAATGATATAAATTCAAGTGGACATATTCCCACAAACACAAAGCCATTGAATGTAATCCACACACTCAATGGCTTAGGCTATTTCTATTACTATGTTTTATTATCTTTCTAACTTACATATTACCTCACAATCCCTTGAGAGTACAGTTCTGATGTCGAAAGTATCTAGTATCCCCTTGGTGGAAGAGCCTATTTCCAAATTTCTACCATTTTAGAAACATAATTTTCCAAATTCACATGTCTATCATTATCTTATTTACTGCATTTAGACAAGGATTATCTTGATGATTTGATACTTGCTTTTTACTAATATATTCTATACTTTTCGTATCAAAATTGTAAAGAACAACCCCCTCATATACCGAAGGATTTGTTCTTTACAATCTAAACTATTATCTTAATGCGTAGTATTTTCAGTTCTTCTAATTGGAATAGTCTCTCGATATAAATTGCTTCTAAATCATTCTGAACAATGGCGGGAGGAACGTGAGTATCTTCAGTGTTTATATATTGATAAGTGCAGAGAATTATATGAATTAAATGGATATGTAGAAAAACTGGAACATGTGCTTTTAGAACATGGGCTTGAATGCCATAGGGTGGAAGAACAACAAGCTGAATTTTAAGGCATACAGCGGCGGACTCAAATCAGCCGCCGCCCTGTAAGGCATTGGAGGGATATTTCTCTAATGCCTTACAGGGCGATCGAATCCCCAAAAACATTAGAAATATATGCTTGCAATTTATTTGTTTTACAATAGTTATTCTAAAAAAATATACTTTGCAACATTATGGAAAATGTACTTGCAATACTATGCACTTTTGATTTGCAACATTTAACACGTCACCTACCCAATACTGTCCATTTTCCATATTTTACTACATTGTGCTGCAAAATTCTATAATGGTAAACTTTTATTAAGTATAAATAAAGCTGGAGAGGTGAACTCCCGCTTCACTGACATGAACTATATTATTCTTGCCTTATATTATTTTCATGTTCTCTAAATCTTTTTTGTCCCAATTTATAATATTCATCAGATATTTCAATGCAAACAGAGCCAACACCCTTTTTATATGCAGCCATACCTGTTGTATAACTTTCCGAGAATGGATCCAGAATATAATCATTATTATCCAAACATTCTACTAATATATTCGGAATTTCTTCTGTATAAGGAGCGTCATGACCAAGTATATTTTAATCTTTTACATACTTTATAACTGCCTACCTTTCAATCTTTTATATACCAGAAACCTCAAGCAGAATTATATCATACTTTTATTCCGCCTATCACCACATCGCTCTGATTTCCACAATTTTACCATAAATATAACAAAAAGGATAGAACAATTACTAAGTATATTGAACATTTTCTATCCTTTAAATTCACTTATTTTCTATCTTCGAAGGTTCTACTATAAAATTCTTTTAGGCATTTTTTTGCCTCAGAAACACAACATATTGTGGTCAAGTCCTACTTTTTGCCCTCAAATCCATAAGACGTCATCATTATTACGGTCTCCACTTGGCTCGATTTGACAACATTGATAACCTTTGACGTCGTCAGTTCGCGGAAACATATCTATGGGAAATGCCCATTTAAGGGAACATATCGAAGTCAAAGTAAATTGTGATTTTTTATTAATCTTTTCTTTGAAGATACTATTATTTGTCCAGCAGTTCCATATTAATGGTTTTAATAGTGAACCCACATTTTTCGTACATGGTAATTGCTGAGGCATTTTTGATATTTACCTGAAGTTCAATGCCATCTAAACATTTTTCTGTCTTAAGAGCCTTCACCATTTCGAAGAATTTATGCCCTACACCTTTTCCACGGTAAATCTCATCCACTGCCATAGTATCTATAAAAATAACATTTCTATTTACAAGGGCAGGAGCCTCAATATGTCGATACATTATCTCCATCACACCTACTGTCTTTCCTTCTGTTTCAGCAACATAATACATATTGTTATTGACTGCTTCTTCAAAAACATCCTTTGGAAGGAGATTATCATTTGGTTTATAAATATCAGGTCTCCAATCAACATGCATCTGCTGAACCTGATCTATTATTCTGGACACATCCTCATAGTCAATTGTTTGAGCTAATCTAATATTAATTTCCAAAGCTTATTTCCTCCAAGCAAATTATAATTTCTTTCTCCATTACACAAACCTGATGACCACGCTTTACAGGTCAGCTATTATCGATTTCAGGTCTTCGTTTCCGCAATTGACCTAAAACACAATCTGACATTAAGATGACCGTCTCAACATGCCCTGTTGCTGCAATTTTGATGACCGTCGAACCTAATACCATTCGTTCATAGGGTTCGATTTTTTTATATCATTTATGTAGTAACCAATTCCGCTATTTTAGCCGCAACATCTACCATTGATTCTTCAATAGTACTTAAGCCACTTCGCGAGCCAAGTAACGGACTAACTTCACGTAAATCCTCAAAAGTCGTATTATGCACAATAGGGACAAGCAAATCACGAGCTAGCAAAGCCGAAAGTTCTTTATCTGCTATTCCTTCTCCCTCAACACGTTTAAGAAATGAAGGTGTAACCAATACAATACCTACACGAGATTTTGCCAACCCTTTATCAATTTCACGAAGTAAAGATGAACCTAAAGGAACATCCTTTTCACTAAACCAAATAGTTACACCTTTTGATTCGAGTAAATCGTGTAATTCTTTAGCTGCGCCTTTATGGTCATCCCAAGCGTGGCAAAGGAAAACATCTCGTAAATCTGGTAATTTCGAACGCCTCTCAACATTTTCACGCACAGGGGTAAGTGTTCGAATTTCCGCAGGAGTATATAAAATAGTAGAACCAACTGAAGACCAACGTGCTTTCGTCATAGTTTGTCCGCCAGCACTACTACGACTTGTAGAACTGTTTGATGATGAAGAATACGGCAAAAAATATGAGGGATAAGAGTTGTAACCTCGATAACTACCTCCACATACTGGGCAGTTTGCCCTTCCACTTGCCGTGCGATGACCGTAAACTGGTGCTGTACATCTTGCCATAGTTTTATTCCCCCTATATTTTTTGAAGAAAATTTTATCCGTCTGTGTTATTGAAAAAAATTCATCTATAATAACTTATACAATACAAAGCACATAGAGTCGCATATCCCACGTTCCAAAATATAAATGATCGGTACTCCGGTTCAC
>ENA-UOOI01002794-UOOI01002794.1-fermentation-metagenome-genome-assembly--contig:-NODE-2794-length-14262-cov-65.765468_pt1 | contig 14262 bp, 9 predicted proteins | sample MGYA00245779_ERZ724027 | MGnify/ENA primary metagenome ERZ724027 (study PRJEB28704, sample SAMN03018318) | fermentation metagenome | biome: anthropogenic terrestrial biome; feature: soil; material... | reverse complement strand
CCGATGAACCTTAACAAGGGTTGTATTGAAATAAAGGAGCCGGCGTCTTCAGCTGGCTCTGTAAAGGATGAACCTTAACAAGGGTTGTATTGAAATTGAGGGATCTCGCTGGTCTGTGGTGCTGCTGGGGTCGATGAACCTTAACAAGGGTTGTATTGAAATGGACGTTGCCATATCCTTTGTGGCCGTCGAATTTAGGATGAACCTTAACAAGGGTTGTATTGAAATCTATGTTGCCATAGTCCTCCTCGGTGTAGCCTGAGATGAACCTTAACAAGGGTTGTATTGAAATCGAAGTCGGTGTACCCGTTGTCCTTCAGCCATTTCACGATGAACCTTAACAAGGGTTGTATTGAAATTGAGCGCGGGGTTCTGCTTGTGATACTTCTCAGCGAGATGAACCTTAACAAGGGTTGTATTGAAATTGTTGGTCGGCTTGGTTATCCAGTCGAAGTCAGCCAGATGAACCTTAACAAGGGTTGTATTGAAATTGGTCAGGGTGCCGGAGAGCAGGCGGTATTTCTCGGGATGAACCTTAACAAGGGTTGTATTGAAATAGCCACCCGGCTGCGGTTAGGGCTTCCATGAATATGATGAACCTTAACAAGGGTTGTATTGAAATGCGGACGTCGTGCGGACGTCCACCGGACGTACAACTGATGAACCTTAACAAGGGTTGTATTGAAATTGATTGGGGTTATAGCCTCCCATACGTCGTAGATCTGATGAACCTTAACAAGGGTTGTATTGAAATAGTGTAGGTTGGACGAATAGGATGCTCCCGGGGTCTGATGAACCTTAACAAGGGTTGTATTGAAATCTGTTACTGTTATTAGGTTCTTTTGCGTCAAACCCTGATGAACCTTAACAAGGGTTGTATTGAAATAAGTGCCATTGGAGTGCATACAGCGGGCAAGGCAGATGAACCTTAACAAGGGTTGTATTGAAATTACATTCTACAGAGTTACTGCCGTCCGATGTAATGAGATGAACCTTAACAAGGGTTGTATTGAAATACGATACCGCTTTCCAAAATATCTTTTAATAAAATCGATGAACCTTAACAAGGGTTGTATTGAAATTGTAGAAGTAATCTCCACCATGGTCTCCTGCGTCGATGAACCTTAACAAGGGTTGTATTGAAATCTGTTACTGTTATTAGGTTCTTTTGCGTCAAACCCTGATGAACCTTAACAAGGGTTGTATTGAAATAAGTGCCATTGGAGTGCATACAGCGGGCAAGGCAGATGAACCTTAACAAGGGTTGTATTGAAATTACATTCTACAGAGTTACTGCCGTCCGATGTAATGAGATGAACCTTAACAAGGGTTGTATTGAAATTACATTCTACAGAGTTACTGCCGTCCGATGTAATGAGATGAACCTTAACAAGGGTTGTATTGAAATATTTTTGAAAGCACCCTGCTTACGCAAGTATAGTTCGATGAACCTTAACAAGGGTTGTATTGAAATTAACCTCTCCATTAGCGATACAAGTTTCAAAGAACGATGAACCTTAACAAGGGTTGTATTGAAATATTTTCCTGCGTGTTGCATTTTACCGCTACAAACTGATGAACCTTAACAAGGGTTGTATTGAAATTCGATTGCGAACATACGGCGTTTGGCTTACCAGCATTGATGAACCTTAACAAGGGTTGTATTGAAATGATACAGAGATAGAAGATGAAAGATTCAAAGCGGGATGAACCTTAACAAGGGTTGTATTGAAATTGCTTAAATACCTTGTTTAATGTTTTGTCAAGGTCAGATGAACCTTAACAAGGGTTGTATTGAAATGTGAGGATAAGGCGCACACGGTGGGAGCTCGAAGCAGATGAACCTTAACAAGGGTTGTATTGAAATTAGTTAAAGGACACGGCCGACGCCTCGCAGCGCTTGATGAACCTTAACAAGGGTTGTATTGAAATCGAAACCAACGGCGCTCGAAAAAGCGGAGATGCTGGGATGAACCTTAACAAGGGTTGTATTGAAATGATGCAAGGTTCGCCATCTTCGTTTATCCCCGCTCTAGATGAACCTTAACAAGGGTTGTATTGAAATAGAAGGCAGCCAAAAGGCTGCTAACCATACCAGAGGATGAACCTTAACAAGGGTTGTATTGAAATCGGTGAATGGCTTTTTTCTTGGTCGTTAGTCCACCGATGAACCTTAACAAGGGTTGTATTGAAATATAACCATGATGATGACGCCAATTAAAGGAATCGCGATGAACCTTAACAAGGGTTGTATTGAAATGAACATGCTTATTCAATCATGGGATATGGCATTCAGATGAACCTTAACAAGGGTTGTATTGAAATAGAGCTTCGGTAACTACCTTTGGTTGAGTAAAGTCGATGAACCTTAACAAGGGTTGTATTGAAATACGTTCACCTTTATGCCAACCGCCCATGTAGCCGCCGATGAACCTTAACAAGGGTTGTATTGAAATCAATGTCAGACTTAAAGATGTTTGTAAAGAAATTAGATGAACCTTAACAAGGGTTGTATTGAAATGATTCAAAGCGGGACGAACCCCAGCGCAACCACGGGGATGAACCTTAACAAGGGTTGTATTGAAATTGGGCTAAACTGCCTGCTCCTTTCATTTTAGTTAAAGATGAACCTTAACAAGGGTTGTATTGAAATTAGTTTATTCCTCTTTTTTTTGCTATTGTCCATCGATGAACCTTAACAAGGGTTGTATTGAAATAAGATTATTTCATTTCCTCTTTTTTTGAACATTCCGATGAACCTTAACAAGGGTTGTATTGAAATTATTTTGATCTATCTGATAGTTTATTGAGATTGCGATGAACCTTAACAAGGGTTGTATTGAAATTGAATATAAGAAATCCTCTACCCGACCGAAGATAGAGATGAACCTTAACAAGGGTTGTATTGAAATAGTTAATGGGGGAGCAAAAAATAATCAGTGGTATGGGATGAACCTTAACAAGGGTTGTATTGAAATATCTTAACCTCATAGCTCTTGTATGTTTCAGGAACGATGAACCTTAACAAGGGTTGTATTGAAATACCATGAACGTCAACTATCATATTTTTTATAGTTGAGATGAACCTTAACAAGGGTTGTATTGAAATTGCGTAATTGTGTAACTGTAGCCTTGTTGTTCTCCTAGATGAACCTTAACAAGGGTTGTATTGAAATATAGGTCTTGGCTCGTTTGCATCTTCTAATTCTCCTGATGAACCTTAACAAGGGTTGTATTGAAATATTGCATCTTTCCCAGCATTAATTCTTTGCGAAAAGATGAACCTTAACAAGGGTTGTATTGAAATTATTCACCAACTGGTGTCCTTTTTATGACCTTTGCCGATGAACCTTAACAAGGGTTGTATTGAAATAATAGCATCCAGGGTTGAAGACAATGTTGCTTTGATGATGAACCTTAACAAGGGTTGTATTGAAATACATTTGCCTGAATAACAATCTTCAAGTCATTTCCAGATGAACCTTAACAAGGGTTGTATTGAAATGTTCCAAACAATCATATAATCTTTCAAGAACATCATGATGAACCTTAACAAGGGTTGTATTGAAATCAACTTCAATGACATAGGTGTCACTAAAGTGGTTGACGATGAACCTTAACAAGGGTTGTATTGAAATAAGGTAAAGATCGTAATAAACGGCAAAGAGATCGGCGATGAACCTTAACAAGGGTTGTATTGAAATAGGACGCGAGAAAGTTCTCAAGGTTGAGAGTTGCACCAGATGAACCTTAACAAGGGTTGTATTGAAATCTTCCACAGCCGGAACGATCCGAGAAGATATATTTGAGATGAACCTTAACAAGGGTTGTATTGAAATCAATATTATTATATAATTAATATATTGCTTGGTCAAGATGAACCTTAACAAGGGTTGTATTGAAATTTGATTTCAGTTATTAGATTATTTAGCTCATTTATGATGAACCTTAACAAGGGTTGTATTGAAATTTTTGAAGTTGTGCTTCTGCTTGAGCGATACTTAAGATGAACCTTAACAAGGGTTGTATTGAAATACGTTTAATCCTAAGTGACCCTCAATGGCTTTCAGGATGAACCTTAACAAGGGTTGTATTGAAATTTTTTTGTTGCTGTGTTAAATTGGCGGTTTTCTTGGATGAACCTTAACAAGGGTTGTATTGAAATTTGCCATCGTTAATCCTGTTCCCCTCCATCGTCGCCAGATGAACCTTAACAAGGGTTGTATTGAAATTCTGATTCAGCATCATATCCATTTGTTACTGGCTCAGGATGAACCTTAACAAGGGTTGTATTGAAATAAACAATCGGTTCGAAATCTCTCAATCAATACAACGATGAACCTTAACAAGGGTTGTATTGAAATTCGTGTATTCCGAGAAGGCCCTTTCGCGGATATCTTGATGAACCTTAACAAGGGTTGTATTGAAATCAAATGACGCTTTTGCCATGTTCTTTGCCTCGCCGGATGAACCTTAACAAGGGTTGTATTGAAATAGCTGTCGGAATAACTCACCTTGATGAAGCGCTTCTGATGAACCTTAACAAGGGTTGTATTGAAATTATGCTGCCGCTCGTTCTACCCAGTTGTTTTTCGCGGATGAACCTTAACAAGGGTTGTATTGAAATTCAACGTGTTCGACTGTAATAATATCGTATATTCCCGATGAACCTTAACAAGGGTTGTATTGAAATTTGAGAGAGGATGACGCTGTAAGGCTTGGATATACAGATGAACCTTAACAAGGGTTGTATTGAAATTAGGAATTAATGCATCCACTGAATCTAATATTATAGATGAACCTTAACAAGGGTTGTATTGAAATAAGCGAGATACAACCAATTTATATGGGAGTAGATGCGATGAACCTTAACAAGGGTTGTATTGAAATTATGTGTGGGAAAAAGTAGCTGATGCACCAGTAACAGATGAACCTTAACAAGGGTTGTATTGAAATCCTAAGGCTGATGTCTTTCTCGGCTTTATAAAAATTAATCCTTTATAGCAGCGCGGTTTAAAAAGAATGTCATTTTTAAGGGGATAGTAATGAAGAAGAAATGAAGGATTTATTTAAGAATAGTAGAAATATAATATAGTTATTAAATTATAGGAAATTGAGGGTTTGATATGGAATATTATGAAATTATTGCAACATGCTATTTGAAAAAAAGCTTTAAGTTTTCAGAAGCAGGTGAAAAAATTGGAAAGTATATTAGCAAGACGATGCTTCAAGATATAGAATTATCAGAGCTGCATGAGGAAAACAGATTTAAATATTATTGCTTTGATAATTTTTATCCACTTGAGCAGGATAAAATTTACAAGGAGGATAGAATATATATTTTTAAACTCCGCTGCCTAAATAAGGAATTTGCAGAAAAAATGAAAAATTACTTGCCAAAAACTGAAAGCTTTGATTTTAAAGTGTTATCTGTGGAATTAAAAAGAATATATAGGAGAAACATTATAGAGCTTTATACACTAACTCCTGTAGTTATAACTCTAGATGATAACAAGCAGTGGGTTTTAGGTGATAATTTTAGTTTGATTGAAGACAAGATTCAGGGCAATCTTGAAAAAAAATATAATGAATACTTTAATGAAAAGATAGTTCCAATTCAAAATTTTATTCAAAGGATAGAAGTGTTAAATAAAAAGGCGTACTCATTAAATTATAAAAGTACAAAGATCCTTGGTAACAAATTCAGACTTTTTATTAATGAAGATGAAGTTTCACAAAAACTTGCATTTATTGCAGAAGCAACAGGCCTTGGCGAAAAATCTTCTTCACTTGGGACAGGCTTTTGCAATGCAAAATACTTAAGATAGAGGAGGTGAAAAAATGCTTAAGGATATTACAGAAAACTATAAGAAAGCTATTAAGCAAAATAAAAATATCATTTTGGATAATTATTCTCTAAAAAGTGGTCTTCTTTTAAAATTTGATATAAATACAAAAGTTTCAGATTTAAAAGATGAAGATTATTTAATTGCAGATAAAAAAAACGAGAACATAAATAAAATTGAACTTTTGAATTGGTTTAAAATAAGAGACTTTTATAGTGGGGTAATTAGTACAAATAAAGCTATTGATTTACCAGCCAAGAAAATTTTGAGTTCTAATTATCTTACTGTATTTATAAAAAAAGATGCTTTTCCTGAAGTAGGAAAACCTGAACAGATGATGAACAGGGAAAAATTAAAAGAAAGAATTTCAGGATACTATGATGCACTCGGTAAAACAGAAGAGAAATTTATAAGTATATTTTCAGAAAGCATTTTTGTTGATAAAAGTAAAAATTATGAAGATTATTTAAAACAATATTTCACAAAAGAGTACAACTACATTAAGGATAAAGAAAGAAGCGAAGCAATTAGAAAGCATAAAGAATATCTTATAAATAATTTAGATGAGATTATAGATATTATTAAAATAATAAATGAAAAAAGTAAATTTGAAAATTACATAAAAATATTTTTTGATGAAGCTGAAGAAATATATGAGATGGAAAATCGTGTATATACCATGCCAAGTTTATTTAATATAAATAAATTCAACATAATTGAAAATGGAGAACTTTTTGGACTGCCCAGTAATGATATGAACACAAATGAGAAAAAGCCTTTCTTATTATCAAGAACAATGAAACATAATGTGCCATATCGTGAAACTTTGGATGATGTACAAGATACTAAAAACTTTTATGAGTGGCTTAAACTTCAAAATCATAATCAAAGAGAAGGGATAAGGCTTAATTATGATTTCAATTATGATGGAACATCTCCTTTTAAAAATGATGATTCTTTTTATAATATTCATATGACCAATAAGGAAAATTCTATAGATGAATTTGATAACATTCCTTTTTCAACTTCAAAGATTAATTTCAATTATCGAAATTATTTGAAAATATGCCATGAGGATGAGAAGGGGATTCCAAAAATTGTTTTAAATGAATCAATTTATGATTTGACTTCACTTGAAAAAAAGGTTAATCAATATTATTTTTCTGGAAGGATGTCTGGTTATTATAAAAATAATGAAGATGATATAAAAATTAAACCTACTGAATTTACTCCAATGCTTAAAGTTTTGCTTCTTAATTCAAGAGATGCTTTTTATGATTATTTTAAAAATGGAGTAGATATTTCTATTAAAAAAATGATAAATAAAATAAGTATGGAGGTTATTGAAGAGCAACTTTGCCATACTGTAAAAGGAAAAAATTTATATAAGGTTCAAATGGCATATAATTTAAGGTTGTCTTTTCTTGAATTTTTCAATATTGAGGGAGGGAAAGAAATGGCAGATAAGATTAGCAGTATTATGGAGAATTTAAAAACTAAGCTTGATGATACGGAAAAAGTAGTAACTTGCGAAAGTGATGAGGAATTTTACTTTACATCAGGGCAACTTGCTTATTATATTCTTTCAAAGTCTCAATCTCAAAGTAATGATTTTGGAATATTTGAGCATTTTCTTCAAGCAAAAAACTCTGAGCAGCTTAAACTAAAATTAGGTGAATCTCTTGAAATATATAGGCATGCAATATCTATGAAGAATATAAAATTTAAAAATGCTATGGCTATGGTCATGGGATATGAAACCGATGAGAAAATATCGGGGAAAATGAAGGATATGCTATTAGCAGGAATCCTTGCTAATAATGTATTTTATGAAAAAAATAAAAAAATGGAGGCTGTAAATGATGAAGAGTAGAGTTTACGGAGTTTTAGGTGTATCAGCTAGAATGGCTAATTGGAATGCTGATTTTACAGGAAGACCAAAGACAACAAGCAATGGAGATATTTATGGAAGTGATAAGGCATTTAAATATACTGTGAAAAGACATTGGACTAATAATGGTGAGAAGGTTCTTTATATTAAATCATATAAAATAGAAACTAAGGGCAAGAAGAAGGAAGATATGGTTGAAAAGCTTCAGCCTAAGGAATTGAAAGAGAGATATGAAGAAATATTTGAACCAAATAAGATTGACAAATCTACTTCATCAAAGGAAGTTTTGAAAAATTTGTTTTCTGCAATTGATGTAATGAATTTTGGCGCAACTTTTCCTGTAGATGAATTAAATATAAGCATAACAGGGGCTGTACAGGTAGGGCAGGGATTTAACAAGTATAAAGAGGCAAGTGTGGAAATTCAAGATATTTTATCGCCTTTTAGAAATTCAGGAAAAGATGAAGCTACTGCATCAAGTTTGGGTAAAAAAATAATGTGTGATGAAGCCCACTATTTTTATCCATTCTCAATTAATCCTAAAAATTATAATGATTATGTAGGGCTTATAGATGGATTTGATGGATATACAGATGAAGCTTATAGAAAATTTAAAGATGGGGCTTTAGTTGGCGCAACAGAGCTTAACACAAACAGCAAGTCGGGATGTGAAAATGAATTTGCTCTTTTTATAGAGCTAAAAGATGATGCTCAAATTTACCTTCCAAATCTTGATAAGTATGTGGAGTTTTATAAAGAAGATGGGAAAAACGTAATAGATATCAGTAGTTTAAATGAAATAATAGACGAGGAAGTAATTAAATATATTGATAATATTGAGATTTATTATAATCCCTTTAATACATTATTAAAGCAAAATTTAAAAGGCGCAAAGCTATTTAATATATTAACAAGAAAAGAGATATAAATATTTTAATTGGCTCTAAAAAAGAGGTGAACTAATTGGAGGCGATTTTGTTTAAATTAAGCGGAAGAACAGCGTTTTTTAGAAAACCAGATGTAAATACAGGAGTATATTTTACATATAACAATATCCATAAAGTTGCACTTTTAGGGCTTTTAGGAGCTGTAATTGGACTTGAAGGATATAATGGACAATATATTAAGAGTAAAAAAAATATAGATGTACAGTATCCAGAGTTTTATGAAAAGCTAAAAAATCTTAAAATTTCAATTACTCCATTTGGGACAAAAGGTTATTTTACAAAGAAAATTCAAGTTTTTAATAATACTGTTGGATATGCTAATAAAGATAAAGATATGAATCCTTGTAATTTGGTAGTTCATGAGCAGTGGCTTGAAAACCCGAAGTGGCAGATTGGTTTGCTAAATGATAATTCAATTGATAAGGATATATATGAAAAATTAAAGGATTATCTTTTAAATAGGAAATGCGTATATATTCCTTACCTTGGTAAAAATAATCACTTTGCACAGATAGAAGATGTAAAAGTAGTTAATATAAAAGAAACTGAAGATTTCAATCATATTGATTCGCTTTTTGAAGAGGAATTAGTTGATATTGGGGATGAGCCCTTTGATGAAGAGGAAGATATATTCTTTTTTAGGGAGTACAGTCCCTGCAGTTTAAATAAGGATCATAACTACTATGAGTTTAAAAAACTTTGCTATACAAATCTTGAAATAGTAAAGACAAACGGGATAAAAAATATTTTCCAATATCGAGATGAAAATTTGGCTTTTTATTAATTTGCAGGGCTTTATGCCCTGTATTTTTATAGGTGGTGCAAATGAAAGATTATAAAGAAATTGAACTAATAAATATGAATTCATTAATAAGTGAAGAAAACATATGGGCTCATACAGATGATGAAAAAGATCCTGAAACTATTTTTGAACATTCTGACTGGACACTCCATTTTTTATATAAATTAATGGAGAAAAAAGGGTTAGATAAAGTATTAAACAATATAATAAGTGAACTTAAAATTGAGGGTAAAAATATTGATGATGATGTTTCAAATTTTATTAAAGAGCTTTTTATAAATGCTGTATATTTGCATGATTTTGGAAAGGTTAATCCTTCTTATCAGAAAAATGTATTGAAAAACGATAATATTTTTTTAGACAGTGAACATGAAACGGCAGATTCAAATCATTCATGGCTTTCAGCTCTCATTTATATTGATACTTTTATGGAAAAGATTAAAAAAGTTGATGATAAACTAATTAAAAAGTTTTTTAGAAGTATTATTTTTGATTTTTCTTATGTAATATCAAAGCATCATTCAAGTTTGGGTGATTTAGAAGAAGATGAATATATTGAGACATTAGAAAAATGGCATGACAGAATTTCAGAAGATAAATTTTATTTAAAATATTACTTGAAATATGGCAGAATAAAAAACATGAATATAGGTTTACTTAAAAATAATAGAAGGTATATAAATAAAGAGAATACTTTTCAAATTTATATTCTTACAAAGCTTCTTTTTTCATGTATTGTAAGCTGTGACTCTTATGCTACTTATTTTTATCATAGTGGAACAGAGCCGGATTTTGGATGTATTAGTGGCATTGAAAATATTATTAAAAGATTTGAAAGCAGTGATGTAAATAAAGGGATAGAAGAATATAAAAAGAATAAAAATTATTTTGAGAAAAATCCAATTAATGTATTAAGGTCAGATCTTTTTATTGAGTCTGAAAAAAATTTAATTAAAAATATGGATAAAGCAAATATTTTTTATTTGGAAGCTCCAACAGGCAGCGGAAAAACAAACACATCAATTAATCTTGCACTTAATATTGTTAAAAAGAATCCTGAATTCAATAAGATATTTTATATTTTCCCTTTTAACACTTTAGTTGAGCAAACAAGTGATACTTTTAATAAAATTTTCAATGAAAAGGATGATATTAAAGCTGCTGTGATAAATTCTATTACGCCAATTATAACAAATGAAGATGAAAATAATTATGATGAGGATTTAATAAATAGGCAGATGCTTCATTATCCTGTGGTTTTAACAACACATGTTAATTTTTTTAATTATTTATTTGGGACAGGTCGTGAAATTAATCTTGCTTTAGCACAGCTTTGCAATAGCATAGTTATTTTAGATGAAATTCAAAGCTATAGAAATGAAATTTGGCCTGAAATTATAAAGTTTTTGAGTATGTATTCAAAACTTTTCAATATAAAGATAATTATTATGTCTGCTACACTGCCAAAGCTTGATGAGCTTATTGAATTAGATGATATAAATATTTGTGAGCTTATTGAAGATAAATCAAAGTATTATAATAATCCACTTTTTAAAAACAGGGTAAGCCTTGATTTTAGTATGCTTAAAGAAGAAAAAAATTCTAAAGAAGAAATTATTGAAATGGTTGAAAAGGCTATAAATGAAAGAAAAGAATCAAAGATATTGATTGAGTTTATAACTAAAACTGCTGCAAGAGAATTTTATTCTATTTTAAAAGGAAAGTTTCCTGAGAAGAAAGTAAGAGAAATTACTGGTGATGATAATATTTTAAATAGAAAAAATACGTTGAAAGAAATAAGGGGAAGTAAGGATATTATAGTTGTTGCAACTCAAGTTATTGAGGCTGGGATTGATATTGATATGGAAGTTGGCTTTAAAGATATTTCTATGCTTGATTCAGAAGAACAGTTTTTAGGGCGAATAAACAGGTCATGTCTTAATCCCAATTGTATTTGTTATTTCTTTGATTATAATGAGGCATCAAAAATATACAAGAAGGATTTTAGGTTGGAAAAAAGTATTAAAGATAAGGCTTATCAGGATATTCTTAAGAGTAAAGATTTTGATAAATTTTATAGGCTTTGCTTTAAACGTTTGAAAGAGAAAAAAAGAGAAATGAATGAGAATAATATAGAACTTTTTAATGAAAATATTTTAATGCTAAATTTTTCTGAAATAATGAATTATATGAAGCTTATTTCATTAGAGCAGTATCAACTTTTTATTAATCATGAAGTGATCTTAGAGGATAAAACAGTTTTATCAGGGACAACTGTTTGGGATGATTATAAGAAACTTATTCACGATAATAAAATGCAGTATTCTAAGAAGAGGATAGAGCTTTCAAAATTATATGAAAAAATGTCTTATTTTATATACAACTATTATGATTTTGATAATAAATATGATAAAAGACCTAAATTTTACTTAGAGAACATAGGAAATATATTTTATATAGAAAATGGTGAGGAATTTATCGATGAGGATGGTAAATTTGACAGAAAAAAATACAATGAAAAGCAGGGAGGAAGTTTTTTATGAACATTACCGGCACTATGATTAATTATTATTTTCATTGTAAGAGGCAGTGTTGGCTTTTTGCTAATAGAATAAATTTAGAAGATAACAGTGAGGATGTCCATATAGGGCGAGTACTTCATGAGATAGCAAGTGAAGGAAAAGAAAACAGTGAGATTTCTATTGATAATATTAAAATAGATAAAATTACGGATGAATATTTAACTGAAATTAAAAAATCAGATGCGGATGAGGAAGCATCAAAGTGGCAGCTTATTTATTATTTAAAAGTATTAAAGGATAAGGGCATAGAAAGAAAGGGAAAACTTGAGTTTATTGAAAAAAATAAGCAGGATAAAAAAGTAATATATTATGATTTAAATGATGAGTATGAAAAGCAGCTTATGGAATTGTACAAAAGCATTGAAACTTTAGTGAATAGCAGCACACCTCCTGAAATTGAGAAAGGTTCAAAATGTAAAAGGTGTGCTTATTACGAGTATTGCTATATTTAGATTGTAAGGAGTGGTTATGTGTCTAATAGTACAAGATATATTATGAGTATGGGGGATTTAAAAAGAAAAGACAATTCTATAGCTTTTAAAAATGAAGATGGATATACATATATGCCTATTGAAGGTGTAAAGGAGATATTTTGTTTAAATGAGGTAAGCTTAAATACAAAGCTCCTTGATATGTTGGGGAAAGCTGGGGTTGTTGTTCACTTTTTTAATTATTATGGTCAATATAGTGGGACATTTTATCCTAAAGAATATCTAATAAGTGGTAACCTCACAATAAAACAAGCACAATGTTTTATAAATAAAAGAGAGGTTGTAGCAAAATCTATAGTTCAAGGGATAGCTGATAATATATATGAAGTTTTATATCATTATTATAAACATGATAAGAAGGAACTAAAGCCAACACTTGATTGGCTTAAAGATGATGTGTTTTTAATGCTTAACAAGGATTTAGATATCAAGCAAATTTTATATATTGAAGGCAGCATTTGGGAGAAGTTTTATGATTCATTTAAGTATTTTCTTCCAGCAGAGTTTTTGTTTAATAAGAGAGTAAGAAGGCCTCCCGATAATCCTATGAATGCACTTATTTCATTTGGTAATTCGATTTTATATGCAAAAACTGTAACGCAGATTTATAATACACATTTAAATCAGTCAATAAGTTTCCTTCATGAGCCATCGGAGGGCAGATTTTCTCTAAGCCTTGATTTATGTGAGACATTTAAGCCTATTATTGTATTTAAGACAATTTTTGAGATGGTTAATAACAAAAGAATACAGGTTGGGAAGCATTTTAATAAAAAATTGAATTATTGCTTGTTAAATGAAGCTGGAAAGAAAATCTATATTCAGTCTCTTGAGGAAAGGTTTGATAATGTTTTTATGAATGAAAAATTAAAGCGCAAGGTGAGTTATAAAACGGCAATAAAACTTGATGGTTATAAGCTTATAAAGTTTATTATGGAGGATAAGCCTTTTAAGCCCTTCAGTATTAAGGAGGGTATGTAGTAATGGCCAAAAGTAATAAAAATTATAATTATGCTTTTGTTTTTTATGATATTAATGAAAAAAGGGTAAATAAGGTATTTAAGATTTGTAAGAAATATTTTATACATCATCAAAAGTCTGTATTTATGGGGCCAACGACTCCTTCAAAGCTTATAAGCTTCAAGTCAGAGATTAAAAAGGTTATTGATAATGATGAGGATTATGTAACAATTATAAAATTATTAAACGAAAACAGTTTTGATGAGGAAGTTCTAGGTAAAAAGATGGAGGATGATAATACATTATTTGTTTGATTTGTGTCACGGTGAAAAATAATTATATTGAATTTCTTAAGGCTTTAAGACTTTATCGGTTTAATTTTCCCAACCGATTTTGTATAAAAGGGCCTATTAAGACACTGATGCAATTAGCTTTGCCTTGAATAAATTTTCTTTATTATATATAATGAAATTAGGTTGGGAAAATTTTTGAAAAAGCATTGAAACTCAAGGCTTTAATATTAATTTGAATTTTTAGAAACCTTGATTTTAGCTTAGGATGAACCTTAACAAGAGTTGTATTGAAATATAATAGCCTGAACCATAGCTTCGTCAGGTTTTATCGATGAACCTTAACAAGAGTTGTATTGAAATTTGACAAATTTCTGAATAAAATTACAGTTAACTCTGATGAACCTTAACAAGAGTTGTATTGAAATTTTAGGTTGGTGTTTGCCCATGTTA
>ENA-UOOI01002793-UOOI01002793.1-fermentation-metagenome-genome-assembly--contig:-NODE-2793-length-14263-cov-102.648930_pt1 | contig 14263 bp, 14 predicted proteins | sample MGYA00245779_ERZ724027 | MGnify/ENA primary metagenome ERZ724027 (study PRJEB28704, sample SAMN03018318) | fermentation metagenome | biome: anthropogenic terrestrial biome; feature: soil... | reverse complement strand
GTGAACTTAGGCTCCTAGAAGCCACGATGCCTTTAGGCTCGTGGTAGTTCACATTAATTATTAGCATTTACTCCATGAACATTGAGGACAAGTATAACATCCTTCAATTTGTGATAATTTATTTCCACATTGAGGACATTTTTGATATTGCATTACAAAGGATATATCTCCATATTCGCTTTTATATTTTAGTTCTTCATCTGTAAATATATTATTTTTATTAGTTTTTATATTTTTGGTAATTATTTTTTCTTCATTTTCTTCACTATCATCCTCCAATTCATCCCATACTTCTTGTTGCATATTTTGTAAAGCATAACCTATTGCATTAGGACAAGAATTACCTTGACTTGTGTCATGTTTTGTTGCTTTTCTAACTGCATATGAAGGACAAGTAATAATTGAATTTAATTGGTCTATTACATATTCAATAGGCGTGCCACTTCTTAATGCAGTACTTACCATTCTTGATAAAGCATTTATAAATGATACGCAACCACCATCACTACCTTTTGATAAAAATACCTCCATGCAATTACCAGTTAACGGATCAAAGAAAGCTTGAACGTGCAAAGTGCCACAACCTGTTATTAACTTACGTTTTTTACCTATTAGACTATCATCAACCTCATAAACAACACCCCTTGGTAAATCTGTTAATGTTCCTTCTTTAACCTTTTCTTTATTGCCTATCTGCATAGTTTGGTTTTGCCTTGAATTATTTCTATAAACAGTTATACCTTTACAATTGTTTTTATAAGCTAATAGATATGTATTTTTAACATCATCTATTGTAGCACTTTCAGATAAATTTACTGTTTTTGAAATTGCATTGTCATAATATTTTTGTAGTTGAGCCATTATTTTAATATGCCATTCATATGGTATATCATTAGCACATCTAAATAACTCCCTTAATTGAATAGGTACACATGGTAAATTAGTTGTCCCTTTATCTATACATTGTCTTAAAATATTCTTTTCTTTTTCTTCATCCTGGATTATATTATGTAATTTTTCTTTAAATAATTGATCTACTTCTAATATATCACCACCCACAATTCTGCGAATATAACCTATATTGAATAAAGGTTCTACACCATAACTCACAGAATTTAATATTGTAGAAATACTTCCAGTAGGTGCCTGAGTACTTATTGTAGCATTTCTTCTTGGAATATTTAATTTACTATATATGCTTTCATCCCATGTTAAAAAATTACCCTTTTCTTCTGCTAAACGAGTGTCATATTTTTCTTCAACTGTTTTTTTATAACTAAAAATTTTATCTATCATGTTTAATGCTTCTTGACTATCATATTTAATTCCTAATTTAATAAATAAATGTGCTAATCCAGTAACACCTAATCCTATTTTTCTATTACCTAAAACTTTTTCTTTAAATTGTGGTAACACATATTCATTTACATCTATAACATTATCAAGAAATCTTATTCCTGTTATTATTGTATCTCCAAATACTTTCCAATTAACATCATTATTTTCTCTATCATAAATCAAATCATTATCTAAATTAATACTACCTAAATTACAGAATTCGTATGATTCAAGAGGCTGTTCACCGCCCATGCTACACATAGTTTCCTATGCCATTAAATAATGTTGTGGTCTGGAATACACTATCTATTTATAATATTATAAATAGGGGATATTATACTCTCTGAAGGTTTATCCATATGGATACTTCCCTGCGGATTGCCCAATTATCAGTTCTTTTTACTATACCTTTGTAATTACTCATTGCCATTATTATATTACTATAATAATTTAGTAAACTAATACTCTAAGGGGTTTCCCGCAATTTAATCCCTTTTACATCCGCACTGTTTTATACGGATTTGTGGTACACATATAATGCTTATTATTTTCATCAAATTTACCATCTTGCAAATTAAATGGATTATGCTGATTTATTTTATCTATAAAAATAATCCCAGGTTCTCCATTACTCCATGCATTTTCGATAATTTTATCTAACAATTCACCTGCATTTATTTTTCTATATTTTTTATCATTCCATTCCAACCAAATATCTTCTCTTTTTATAGCTTTTTCAAATTCTTCATTGGTAATGACTACTGATATATTCATTGCATTAAAATTGTCATTTCCACATTTACAAGTTATAAATTCTTCAATATCTGGATGGTTGAATCTTAAACTAACCATATTAGCTGCACGTCTGGCAGTATCACCTTGTATGGTAGTCATAGCAGTTGTTTGTATTGATTTCATCCAATTAATAACTCCTGCTGATTTGCCTCCACTTGATTTTATTATTTCACCTTTTGGTCTTATACTTGATAATGATTGTCCCACTCCACAACCATATTTTGTTAGTTTTGCATTGTACCATAAATATTTATATATTCCTTCCAAACTATCAGGGTATTCACCTATTACAGAACAGGCAGATAAACATTTATTTTTCCCTGCATTAATTAATGTGGGTGTATTAGGCATAAATAATTGTTTATTTATTATATTATAAAATTTATTCTCCCATTCATTTTGTAATTCTACTGTTTTCTCTGCTTTTGCTATATATTTTGCAACTCTTCTAAACATTTCTTCTGGACTATGTTCAACTAATTTACCTGTTTCTAAATCTTTTAAATAATATCTTTGCTCAAGTAAATGTAAAGCATTTTCATTTAATACAACCATTCTGCTCTCCTTTCATTATGTATTATTTTATATGTTTTTCTTTAAATATTCTAAAAATTTTCTTAATAGTTCAATATTTTCTATTGTTGTATTTGGGTTTTCACTTAAACAAGCTTCAATGAAATTGACATATGCATTTTCTAGTCTATCATTCATTATATCTTTGTCAAAATCCTTTAAATTTTGTGAATCCAATGCTAAATCCTCCTTATCTTTCAGTTTGGATAAAATTTCCACCTTATTCTCCTTTCTATACTATATACAGTATATATAAGAACTACCATATACTATATATCGTATATATTTAATTTTAAATTATTATAAATAGCTTTTATATGCATTAATTTATTTATTAGCAAATTCTAAATCACTTTTCTCTCCTTCTTAAATTTTTCTAATGGAACTAAATTTTCAATAACTTGTTTATTAAGCTTTTTAAACATTGCATCTATTTGGCTTTCAGTTGCAACATGAAACTTACACATATTAATTGCTTTTCTTATTTTTTCAAATTTTTCTTCATCTTTTAACTCAAAGCCTTGTTCATTTGCTTGATCTTTCAATAGTTTATTAAAAATTCCATAACCAAATTTAACTTCTTTCATATTTATTCCCCTTTTTAAATTTTAATTTGAAATATTTAATTTTAAATTACATTGTTTGACTATTTGAACTTCCCATAACTAAAATTGTAGGATTCCTGTTTCATAGACCTCGCAATCTACTATCTCCACAGGCTTGAATTCCGATAGTTCCTACCGTACTATTTTAAAATTCTATGATAGCAATTCATTTCATGACTAAAGTCACGAACGTTTTTACCAACAATTATAAATCTCTCCTCTCATTTATCTATATTTCTTCAAATATTTTCTTAAAATTACTTTCATCCATAATACTTATAACTTCTTCGTTTTCATCAGTAATTATATAATCTCCCTCTTTAATTTCCAACAATCCTCTTATTGTTTTAATTACTGCTATAGGTTTTTTAAATATAATTGGATTATCTATATCTGATCGCATTTTTAAATCTGTTTTAACCGTTTCTAATTCTTCCATATTTTTTAATGTTATATATTTTGGATTATCGCAATTACAACCACCATAGTTTTTGTTATAATAATACAACCTCCATCCATCTTCTAAATTTTGATTAATTTTATAAGGTTCTGCCTGTATAACTAATGGTCTTATTCTATAAAATTTTTTCAATTCATTCACGCCTCCTTTTTTAAAAATATATATTATTGTATTTACTTTTTATTTATTAATTGATTATAGGAATAATAAAAAAATTATAGAAAGAAAGGCAGGTATTAACATAATACATAGTGGTTCGACTGATTTCGTTATCCATATTGCTATAGATGCAACTATTCCAGTTGATAACCATATAATAATGTATGCAATATAAGCCCATTTATCTGAATTCATTACAATTACTCTCCTTTCTCTCTAATGACATTGTTTTTCACTGCCATTCATTATAATCTATTTTACCTACCTTATTAATTGTGAAATCTGTTTCTTTATAATTATTACAAATGGCATTTCCTTTGCCTATACAAGCATCTGGATTATCTAATCTTCCTCTTAATGCACACATTTGGCATAAATGTATATATAAATTTTTATTATTTTTATCCTTTTCTTTATATTTAATTTTTCATTTTTTTAATATTGCTTATTTCTCTTATAACTTTTCTGCTGTATTCCGTTGTATATATTCCCCTACTTATCATCTTTTTCATACCTCCAACTCCTTGGTTATAAGCTATATAACGTTGATGTTGATTGAGTGATTGAAGTTTACTTAATATATATACTCCTGCTTTAATGTTATCATAAGGATTTTTAAGATTTTTTATATTTAATGTTTCTCTTAAATTTTTATAATTACTACTATTTATTTGGAATAGACCAATATCAATTGTGCTATTATTATTTTTATGTATTGCATTTACATTATAATTAGATTCTACGCTGATAATTGCTAATGCTTCATTATAATTTACCTTATATTTATTACAAGTATTATATAAATATTTTTGTAATTCTTTACTTAATGGTATCTCTGATAAATAATAAGATTCTTTATTATTTATACTTTTCTTTGTAGTTTTATTCATTATAGTTTCCATTAAATCTATATCGTTTGTTGCAGTAATTATTTGTTTAATGTGTACAATATTATTTGGTAGAGTATTTATTGGTACTTCCAACCAATTTGATTGTTTAGGTTGATTACATAAAATGCTTGATATTATCAAATTAGTACCTATGGCACTTATTACAATCTTTTTTATATTCATATAAATTCCTTTCTATCGTACTTATATTTTAGCTTAGTTCACATTTAATCACCTCTTTAAATACATAATATTATTATTGTTTAATGTTGTCAATATGTTCCTTATATTTCACTTTCATACTTGTATGCTTCACATACATATTCAATTTTATCTGGTTTAATAACAGCTAATGGACTCTCACAAATATTATTATCATCATAACAATGATACAAATAAATAGCATTACCACAATAATTTAATATATTTTCTATTTTTTCAAATGGGTACATTTCATCATATATAGTCACATTAGGAAAATATCTTCCATCTGTAAGTTTAACATCAAATAATTTTAATTCCATAGTCTTTATTTCCTCCCTTTCTATTATATTTTACTTCTATTTTAATTTTTAAAACAGTTCCCACCAGTAATCGAATACCTTTCTATAATAATTACCGTTTTTTAACCCATATTTGTATTTTCTTACTTTTTTATTTGAATGTCGCTTTAGTTTTTTAGTTATATGGTTTTCGTCAACATAGCATCTTCGTAAATATCCTTTCGCATTACTAACAGTCCACCAACTACCATATTGTTTTAAATATTGTAATCTATTTTTAGTTATTTGCTTTTTAGCATAACGGTTTAATGGATATTTGTGTTTTTTTATACTTCTTTTGTGATGATATTCTTTATAGTTTTTACATTCTTCTGGTAGGCACATTTCATAATAAGCATCTTCAGAACCATACCATCCTTCCATTTTCATTTTACCTTCACCAAAATCGAAAGTTTCTGATTCTAATTCCCTATATGCTCTTATTTCATCTATTGTGCATCCTTCATAGAACATACTTATCACCATCCTTATAAATAAAAACAATCCTTTAACTTATAAATAGCATACCAATATTTCAATATCTGTATCAACAAAAACTTCTTGAATTATCTCCCTAACTTTTCCCCATTGTAGTTTATCTAAACCACATCCAAGCTTTGGGATAGCCAAATATTTTATACTTTTAGATATACAATATATATTCATTTCTTGTAAAGACAATTTTAAACTATTATAAGTTGGCTTGTTATAATAATATTTTTTAGTTACTAAATTAAATACTTTACCAATTAATATGCATTTAGGGTAATAACCTAAAGGATATTCTTTTATTTTTGCTATTATTTTATCTCTCAATCTAAATCGTTTTTGAAATTCTTTAGCAATTCCAGCACCAAGAGCTGCATCAGATGAAATACAATGAGCAAAATAGTATTTATCATCTGCATCAAATAAATTCATTTTCTTTTCTATTAGTTGCATTTTATTCTCCTTTCTTTATTTTTATTTAATACAAATACCATAAGGATTTTCTCCTTTCTCGTTGACAAATCAACGGTAACGTAGTTATACTACCACCCTCGATAATGATATTATTGCTTTTTACAATTAATACACTATTCCTACCAATTAGAATTGTTTAATATTAATTGACAGTTGCTACAAACTGGGTGAGCATTTGTAGGTGTCATGACAATAATATCGTAGTGCTTATTTCAACACTTAATCTGGTCAATATAGGCTCTTACAAGCCCACGCTTTTAAGCGTGTGGTTATTGACTTCTTTCTTATACTAATAGTAGGGAAATTGCATCCCCTACTATTAGTATAGCATTGTTTTTCATATTGTCAACTATTATTCTTTATATTTTATTTTTAATTTTTCTACACCTTCTAATTCATCTGCAAATAATGAATACTGCCCTTTATTTCTTGCTTTATCTTCATTAGTATTATAGGTTATATATAATTCATCTTTTGCCCTGGTTATGCTTACAAATAATAATCTTCGTTCTTCCTCTAATGCTTTTAAATCGCTCACAATATCTTTATACTTATAATAATCAATTGAATTAATGACAATACTCCACTCTTTACCCTTACTACTATGTGCAGTAGTTAAGGTTACAGCATCTAATTTTACATCTTGTTTCTCAATAGTAGTATCGTCTTGATATAAATTAATTTTACATAGGTAATCTAAAAATGCATTAAAAGTATTAAATGTTTTAGTTTTTAAGTTTTCCACAAAAGTTTTTGCTATTATATTGGTATCAGTTATAGGAGTAATTAAATCAAAGAAATAATTAATTTTTGATGATTCATCTTCTATTGTATTTATTTTTTTTATTATTGAAGTCTTAAATTCTTCTATAAAAATTTTAGCATCTTCTACTGGTATATTGGCAAATTCATCATTTATAATATTCATATATTCCATTAAGTAGTAATCATATTCATTATTTTTGAAGAAGTTTGCTAAATTAACTATACATTGAACATCAGTATCATCAAGATATAATTCACTTGCAGCAATAATATTAGGGATATTTCTTTCATTCAGATATTTTTGCAATTCCAATAATTCTTTTTTAGTTCTTCCTATAAATGCTATTTCATATTTAGATGTTCCTGTATGAATTTTATTGGCAATTAAATTAGTTATATCTTCATATTCATCTTTAATGGTAAAATACTGTATTAATTGAGGTAATTTACCATTTTGTCTTTTGCTAATAATTTCTTTATCTATTCTTTCTGTATTTAATTTATCTAATTCATTAGCAGTATTACATATTTGTGGCGTTGATCTAAAGTTATCAAGTAAGTATATATCTTTTACATTATCAAATTCTTTATCAAAATTGATAATATTTTCTGGTGTTGTATTTATAAAACTGTAAATTGCCTGCGAGGAATCCCCTACTACCATTAATGATTTGAAATCTTTGTATTGTTGTAATAAATGCAACAGTTTAATTTGTGTAAAGTTTGTATCTTGGTATTCATCAACTATTATATGTTTAAATCCATATTTATCAATTGCTTCAGGATATTTTTCAAATAACTCAATTAAATATAATACTTGATCTTGATATTGTAACAATGATTTTTCTTTTAATTTTACATTGAATTTATTATACATTTCAAATATTAAAATTGCTTTATCTTTCATAGTTTCAACAGTTAAATTACTAGAATCTTTTTCTTTTGCAATTACTTCACTACAAAGTGAATTAATATTATAATCAAAACTCTTTATTAAATCAAAGTATGTTAGTAGTTGCTTAAATGCTCCTTTTGCGTTAGGATAATTTAGTAATGGATTTTTATAATTAAGCCAATCTATTTTATCATACCCTTCTAATAAGTCTTTAATTATATCATAAACATCAATTAATGTTGCTAACTCTGGCTTTTTAGTAAATCCTAACTTTCTCCATTCCTTTGATACTATATTTTCTCCAAAAGAATTAAATGTAAAAATATTTAAGTCATATTTATTAATGTTTTTAATCTTATAATAATTTAGCCAATAAGTAATTTTTTCTTTTAATTCTTCACAGCCTTTATTAGTAAAAGTGATTAATAGAATATCATTAGGTTTATAACCCTTTTTAAACAATTCTATAGTTCTCAACGCCATTGTCATAGTTTTTCCCGAACCTGCCACCGAGTTGATTCTATAATTACCTTCCTCAATATCTATAACTTGTTTTTGTGCTTCAGTTAATTTAACTTTACCATTAGCTTTTTTTAATTCTTTAACTTCGTCTATTTCTATTGGATCATTCTTTTGATAATTACATAAAGTTGAATAGCTACAAAAATCACAATCACCTGACTTACATTTTTCAGAATTAAAATTTAATTTAGTATTGCATAATTCTTCAATTACTCCATTCAAATCTTTATTATAATCATAAGTTATAATATTATTACCTATCGAATTATTAAAATACAATACATCTTCAATTTCTTTTATTTGTTTATCAATAGCCTTTTGCTCTTTTTTATCAACAGAATGTAACAATTTCAATACATTTACTTTAGATGTTAAAATATTTTTATCTTCTAAGAATTGCTCTAATATATCCTTTTCATCTTTCTTGCCTTTTAGATGATAGAATGATGCAATAATAGGTTTATTATATTTGGAATATAATTTTTCACCTAACTTTTTTAATAGATATAATTCAATATTATTCTCTGGTAAATTCTTTTCTGTTCTGGCTTTATATGAGAGTTCAGGAGAATTTGTTTTATACTTTACTAATTCAATATTATCTTTATTTTCAAATACTATGTCAGCACTTAATTCAATCTCTTTATTACCTATTTGAATAGTCCCATATACTTTTTTACTAATTATATTCCTATGCAAATCTTTTTCATAATCAATATATCGTATAAGATAATTTAATATAGTGGTTACTTCTATTTCTTTTTCTTGCTTTGTTAAAAAATATGTATTATCAAGTTTTTCAGTAATTATTATTTTTAATTCTCCTTCAGTTAAATTAGTAAAATCATAATCTTGCAATATATCATAATAAATTCGTCTTATCATTGATACTTTATTGTCTATAGCATTAAATTTAAATTGTGATATATAAGCTTTAAAAGGGCATTTTTCTATATTTTTTAACTGATATAATTTAATCTTACCCACTTAGTTATCCTTTCTCTTATATTTTATTTTCTATAACTTTATTAATATCATTAATTTTTGAATATGAATCAATCCACCATTCTTGTTTATCAGGATTTTTCTTATATATATTTTTACCTTTTTTGTCCTGTCCCATAAAATCGCTTCCAATTCTTTTACTGCAAGCATTTAAATATATAATATCACCTTTTGATAATTCACTTCTTATTGTTTTATTTGATATTTTAAATCTACAGGTTTTACCATTATTTAAGCAATATGTATTTACATAACTATTTGTATCATATGCTTTTATATCGGTTATATAAACATATCGTTTATTTATATTTGGATTTTTATAATCAATATATCCAAGCATATCAATTTGAGTATCAATTTGTTCTTTTATTGATATATCTTTATTAGGTAAGTAGTTCCATATATCATTTAAACATTTTTTATAATCAAATTTTGTATATTTAGCATATGTAGATGTAGAATTCTTTTTTATCATATTTATAATATTTATATCTTCAATTTTTTTTGCTATAGTTTCCTTTTTAAATGCTTGTTTATTATAGAGTAAATTAAAATAGTTACGAAAGTCTAATAATTTTTGTGATTTACCAAACTCACTAAAAAAATTTAACTTAATTAAAATATCACATTGCCTTGAATTACAAGACGTTTTAGTACATATATCTTCCATTAGATCAATAAAATTTATATAATTCTTTTGTTTTGATAATTCATAAAGTTCATTACCAATTGCTACATTTAGATTTTTTATAGAACCTACACCTTTATATATTTTATTATTTGCTTTATTATAAAAACATTTACCTTTGGAGTATCCATATTTTGGATTACTCAAACTAATATTAAAATATTCTAATTCCTTTGTTAATTTGCTTGTTTTTTCAGTATCATCTTTGTAAAAATCAAATACTACTGAATAATATTCTAATGGATAATGTGATTTTAAATAAGCACCATATAAACTATCATAAGCATACGAAAGCGAATGTGATGCATTAAAAACGTATCGAGCAGAATTTTGTACTACTTGCCATGTTTTTTCAAACCCATCTATTCGCCCTACTACTTTCATCCATCCCCTTTGTAATTTATCTTTTAATTCTTTAAGTTCATCTTCTTTGAATTTCTTTTTGCTAATTTTTTTTATAATATCATAAGTTTCTTTTTCATCAATTCCTAACCATACAAAATATTTCATTAGACTTTCTTGATAAAGAAGAAAATGATATGAGTCATCTAATATATTATCTAATTCTTTAACACCAGTTGTATAAGGCTTCCTCTCTATAAATGTATTCAGTAATGAAGCAAATCCAGGTCTTATACTAGCTATAAAAGCACTAGTTTCTGAAACATTTTTCATTTTATATTTTTTTGCTAATCCAGTTGCCCAGTCGCCATCAAATTGATTAATAGTACAAGTAAGTCCATTCTCATATATTTTAAAAGTTTTATTATCTAATAGTTTATTAAATTCTCGTATTGTTGGTATAGGCTTTCCTATTTGATTATAAACTTCTCTAATTATTGCCCATACTGTAACTGTCAAATAATCATTTTTAAGATATTTATATTTATCACAATTATATCCATCCAATAAACAACATAATTTATTTGTAGTCCTAATCAGTCCAACTTCTTCTGCTATAGGTTTATCATATAATAGCATAGAGCATGGTGATTCAGATATACTTTCAATTACTCCTATAAAATGTTCACTCTCTTTAATAATATCTTTCCATTTTGCATCATTTTTATAATCTTCAAGATTTTTTGCAATTTCATTATATTCAGAGATTTTCATGCCAATAGCTTTACAATATAATCTAAATGCAGATGAAGCTTGTAATGGTTTCCATGCAATCATCCATGCACAATTTTCTTCTCCAAGTAAATCTTTTGTTGCCTGTATAAAAGGTTCTGCATCAGTAGTATTTAAGTCTATATCTGGCAATGATTTAGCACGAAGTATTCTTTCAGCCGACATAAATCTTGTGGGAAATAAAGTTATAGGTGATGCTAACCTGTCAATATCTGTTAATCCCAATAATTTATTAATATAAAAGGAAGGTGCAGATCCACGCCCAGTATTAGTTAATCTCCCATTATATTTTTTCTGTGCTAAATCAACTATTTTATAATCCATTATAAAATAATCTTCCATATGAGTTTTTTCAACTATATTTAATTCATATTGTATTGCTTTTAAATATTTATTATAATCTTTTTTATTAATAAATTGTTTATCGTTTTCCCAACCTTTATAAACTAATTCCTTTAATTCCTTATTAGGATTTTTTGATACTGATGGTAATTTAATGTCTGTATTTATAATATCTAATGGTTTGGCTTTATTAAATATTAGTGTATTATTTAAAGCGTCTTTTATTTGTTCATCACTTAATATCCCTTGTTTTTTATATCTTTCAACTATTTCATTATATGTAGGATAATCTAATATAAATTGATTTTCTTCGGGATAAGTAATGCCTTTACCTTTTAAAAATAATGTTCTATATTTTGCATCTTCAGGTTTAATATAATGACTATCATTAGCATGAATAATTTTAATTTTATATTTTTGACTATATTCTAATGCTAATTTGTTAAACTCCCTTTGAGTATTATCATCGTGGTCTTGTACTTCTATGAGAAAATTGTCTTTAAATTTGTTATGTAAATCCATTATTAGCTGTTCATTTTTTAAAATTCCAGCAACACAAGCAGTAGTAATTACAACATCATTAGGATTAAAATAATTCATGAGTATTTCTTTATCTATTCTAGGTTTATAGTAAAATCCATCAATATTAGCTTGACTTATTGCTTTATTAATTTGCCTTACTCCATTAGAATTTAATGCAATAATAATAATATGTCTGTTTGATTTATCTTTTTCTAATCTATTTTCTACGTAATATGCTTCTACGCCAACGACCAATTGTAATCCATATTGGTGGGCTAATGTAGTTGCTTCAAAAATATCTCCTTGCATGCCATGATTTGTTGTAAAAATTTTATCTTGACCTAACTCGACTGCTCTTTTACAATAATCCTCCATATTACATATAACATCTAAAGTTATAGCATTTCCTTTATGATCATGCTTATGATAGTTATAATATAGCATTTCATCATCTTACCTTTCTCAAAAATCATAAATAGGTTCTATAGCCTTGCTTATTATTTGACGTTTTATAATTGTCTTATTGTCTCTAAAGTTATGCCATGTATTCAATCCAATATTTCCTATTACATTTATCCAATCTGATTCTTTATATGCATTAATATTTTCTTCTGTATTAAATTTCATTATTTCTAAATCACTATCATCACAACTACCAATTAATTTAATATGGTCGTTTTTTTTGCCTATAGTCTTTGACTTATTTTTATCAATTGTAATATGCTTAATTAAAAATACAGGTCTTTCATAACCATCACCTACAATATAAGAAATTTCATCTATTTGTTTCAATAAATCATAAGTAAGTTCTTCTTTATTTAATTCTAAATCAACTAAAATAGATGGTTCATTAAAATAATCTTTAAATTTATCATTGAAATAGTTTATTATATTCTTTATATTATCAATTTTAAATCTAATACCAAAACTTGATTCATGTCCTTCCGCAAACTGAAATAGACCACTATTTATACATTCTGTTTTTAAATAGACATCATCTCCATATCCCCTTGCACTTCCTACAAATATTTCATCTTTTACTTTACCTATGAAACATGGTCTTTGATAGTCTCTAGATAATTTTGTTGCTATTAAACCATTTAAAGAACTTTGACATTCTATATTATTCATGTTAATTATTATTACTTTGTCATCGTTAATTATATTTTTTTCTTTAATAAGTTTTGATATTCTTTTTGTTTCTGATTTTCTAAACTCATTTATTGTACAACATTCTTTTACAATATTTTTAACTTCTAATATATCCTTACTCGTTAGTAATTTTAATATTTTCCCTGTATCATCTAACCTAATTACAGCGTTTATTGCAGGAACAATATAATAAGAAATATCTTGTGTATTAATTTCCAAAGTGCCTTTTGTTTCTTCTACTAACTCTTTTAATCCCAAATTACCGCTTTTTGTTTGTTTAATTCTCCATAATCCGCATCTTGATATGTACCTATTTTCCATAACATCTTGTCTCATCATATCCCCTATATTGCCAGTAGCAACTAAATCTACATAATAAAAAGCATATTTAGTATTAAATTGTTTGTCTAAAGCTCTGCAAGTTTGAAACACAACCCCTGAACCACTTAAATATTTATTGGGATAATTGTCTAATTGTGGATTGACTATTATAGCATAAGGATTGTCTATATCCTTCTGATGATGGTCAAGAATTATTATATCTGTAAATTGACTAATTTCCCTACATTCATTAACTGAATTTGTACTACTATCAACAATAATAAGTAGTTGACAATCTTTTGGTACTTTATTAATCATTACACCATGACTTTCATACCTTTGGTGATAAATATAATTTATATTATCAGTAAAATTTTTTAAATATAGATACATTGTGCTACAAGCACAAACCCCATCTGCATCAATCCTCTATACCCTCTCTTTCGAGATATTTATTAAATGTATTGTTTATTTATATAAACTTTCAGGTACATATTTAAGTGTTTTATGTATATCATTTCTATTTGGAATTATCCCATATTTATAAAGTCTTAGCCGAAAACCACTATCCCTTTAGGGTAGTGGATGAAGG
>ENA-UOOI01002792-UOOI01002792.1-fermentation-metagenome-genome-assembly--contig:-NODE-2792-length-14270-cov-4.040591_pt1 | contig 14270 bp, 11 predicted proteins | sample MGYA00245779_ERZ724027 | MGnify/ENA primary metagenome ERZ724027 (study PRJEB28704, sample SAMN03018318) | fermentation metagenome | biome: anthropogenic terrestrial biome; feature: soil; material... | reverse complement strand
GGAAAATGAACTTTGAGCAGATGCTGATGTTCTTTCCAGTCCACATAAGTTTCAAAGTCAATTCTGGGAGAATTTGCATAAAAATATATCTTTTGGCGTATCAGTGAATTGCTGATTTCCCGTTCTAATTCCAATACCCTGCAGACCGGGCCTTCCTGGCTCCATGTCATTTTCTTAAGATTTACTACATCCCAGCTCTTCTCCGTATAATAAATATCAATATCCCAGTCATCGTAATACATCGGTTTATCTTCATACATACGAAAAAGATTACCCTTCTTTCCTTTCTGCAGAATTTCCCTGTTATTTTTCTTATCATACAGTGATGTAAAAAGACCGTTATCGTCGAGTTCAATGTGATAATAAGGCGTGTCGAGGATATGCTCTCTGCGAGTAAAAATCTCTGTATTCTCGAGTATTCCATTTACCATTTCAAATGTTTTATACCCTTTCGAAGGAAGTCCTCTGACATATGCTGCGGAACAGGTATTCAGCTGCTGAATGGGGAAGACAGATCCATCCGTATCCTGCAATGCTCCGCTGCACTCCTTCGGAAGATATACGATGTCATCCCTCTCAAATCCAAGCGTGTTAAAGACAGTTACTGCCGTACCTTTCCCTGCAATGGCATCCAAACGCTCTGTAATCAGCTGATTCGCCTCTTCCTCAATCTGCTGATATTCCTTCTTAGTAACCTCATACACCTCGTGAATCGCAGATCCTGGCAGAATATCATGAAACTGATTTAAAAGAATGGTCTTCCACATGCGCTCCAGTTCCTCCCTAGGATATTCCAGACCTTTTTGGACCGCAAGAGCCGACAGCAGTTCCAGATTCATCATCAGAATTTCGCTTTTCCTGTTTCCACGCTTGTTTCTTGCCATAGATGTATAGGTTCCCCGGTGATATTCAAAGTAAAGTTCACCTTCCCATACTGGAAGTCTGCGGTTATTTTCTACACGTTCTTCCAACTCTTTAAAATAGGTACCCGCGAACTTCTGCCGTACCTTAGGAATACCTTTGATTCCTTTTTCCATTCGAATTGAAGTTTCCAGCATCTCTCTAGTAGGACCTCCCCCGCCGTCTCCATATCCGTACGACACAAGGATATCGTTGTTGATCTCCTTATTCTGATAACGCTGCCAGCCACCCATAATGGCATCCGGATGAAGCATCCCGTTATAAGTGGTAAAAAAGTCGTCATTACTTTGTCCGACGCCAAGTGTAGTGACAAGATGTGTTAAAACTTCCGAACCATCAATTCCTTTCCACAGAAATGTGTCATAGGGCATCTTATCTACCTGATTCCATGCCAGCTTTGTTGTCATAAAATACTTGATACCACTCTTTTTCATGATCTGAGGCAGGGCACCAGAATAGCCGAACACATCCGGAAGCCACAAGATTTCATTATCCACACCAAATTCCTCTTTGAAAAACTTCTTTCCATAGAGGAACTGACGTACCAAAGATTCACCAGACGTCAGGTTCGTATCGGCTTCCAGCCACATCCCCCCTTCCGGCTCCCAGCGCCCTTCCCTCACCTTTTCCTTTACTTTTTCATAAAGATCCGGATAGCGCTCTTTTAAGAAGACATAAAGCTGCGGCTGACTGGACATGAACTTGTAATCTGGATACTCGTCCATCAATTTGAGGACTGTGGAAAAGCTTCTGGCAACCTTTTCTCTTGTCTGTTCAACCGTCCACCACCAGGCTACATCTATATGTGTATGTCCAATACAGGTAGCTATCACTTCGTCATAACCGCCCATGTCTTCATAGAGGGCCTTTTCCAAATAATTGTCGGCCTTTGTTACACTCTCATAAAAACTGTCATTGTAAGGAGTTCGAAGATCGATCATATTTACAGCTTCATTAAGGACCGTCTGGATGTCAAATCTTACTTTATCATCCGGATCCATACGTGATAATGCCTGCAGCGGGACGAGAAGATCATAATATAATTTTTCAATTTTCAGATCTACTTGCTGCATTTCCATGATCAAATCGAATTCAGAATGAAGTGTTCCGGTATATCCCTGCAAATCTAGATTCCAGATATCTCCGGCATTGGCATGCGCGTCAAGTTGTACAATTCTGTGATTCATATCCAGGCCCTGTAAAGCCTTGTCATTTACGAAGAGTAAAAACTGTGGATTTTTACCATCATCCCATTCTTCAATCTGGGTTTTCACATGAAGACGTAGTGTCTTTTGACTCAGACCCTCTGGGACCTTATATACGGTACGAAACCAGTAATGCGCATCGGGTCCATACCATCTTGTCACTCCCTGGGAAAAAGGTCTCCACGGCTGTTCATCAGTTTCTGCTTCACCAGGATAAAAAAAACGTCCCTTTTTATATTGAATGTTCTCAACAGGTGACGTAGATACAACGCAAAGTTTCTTTAATTCATTGCATATCACTTGTATTCTCTTATCGATAAACCACATATGTATGCCTCCTGAAAATTCATTTTCCGTTTTATTATTATTAAGGTAACATTATTGCAAGCTGATTACAAGCTGTTCTTTTCAACTATCTAGTTTTTTACGAAGCCATCCGGTTAGTGTATGTGTTTCATCACAGCCATACTCCCAATACATGATCCCATATAAGTTCTTACTTCTCACATAATCCGCCTTGCAGGCCAATGACTCTTTATCATCATAACTGATAAATGTTTCTCCATTATACAGATAAGGAGCCATGGCCTCTTCATCCCAATATTTTATATAACCATTTTTATTGATATAATCATTGACAAGGGTATGATATGGTGGACCATAGTTTCCCACTGTCTGTGCCATCTGATTAAAACCATGATCGATATCCGGTACTTCTTTCCATTCTCTGGAATAGAAAGCCGCACCAAGCACGAGTTTCTCTATTGGAACCCCCGCCTGAACAAAGCACTGGACTGCCCGGTCAGCACTGGATGGGAACAGATCGACTTGATTCGAATACAGACCAGCATGGTGACCGGTCAAAATTGTGAACCCTCCTTTTAGATCATAGGTCATCAGCTGTACATAATCCAAATACTGCTGCACCTGATCCATCTGTGTGCACAAGGTGAAGTACTCATCTCCGCCTGCCGCAATCGACAAAAAATATGACCGGTCTTTCTTTTGATCGAGCACAAGTCTGAACTCTTTCATCAGAAGAGTAAAATTCTCTTTGTCTCTGCTGTCACCGTCAATTCCTCCTACTCGTATGCAAGGATATTCCCAGTCGATATCAATACCATCCAGAGAATAATTTTGTACAATGTTCACCGCGGATCTAACCAGCTTTTCTCTGCCATTTTGTGTCATGGAAGCATCTGAAAAACCGGATGCACCCCATCCCCCTACTGACAGAAGAATTTTAAGATTTGGATTTTCCAGCCTGATCTGCGATAAGAACCGTTTGCACTCCGGATGTTCCCACCTCACTTCTCCGTCCTGAATTACACCGAATGCAATATTTATTACGTCCAGGTTTTTGATGTCAGACACTGTGACTTCCTGTAAATCTTTTGTTCCAACATATCCAATTAATTTTCTCATCTCTTTTCTTCGGCCCACTTTCTTATTAATACAATGATTAAATTTTCATTTCGTAAACTCTTGCAATTGGTGTTTCAAAATCTGTCGGAAGATTATGAATCATAATTCCACCGTTTTTCTTTTCAAATACAGCCTTTTCACCTGAGCCCATAATTGTTACATCTTCAACCTTTCCATCATAAGGGATCCATATAGATTCTGGTAAAGGTTCCTTCTCGTCTGGAAACATCTCCAGGGCATAAATGGTATCCCGTTTCTTTGTAAATGCAATGTTTCCTCTTTTATATGGCGCACATGCTCTGGTCTCATAGATCGCATTCCCATATGTTCGAAGCCACTCTCCCATTCCTTTTAACGTGTTCTGTGCGCCTTTTGGCAATCTTCCATCGGGCTGAGGGCCGACATTGATCGCAAGATTACCGCCTTTTGCCACGATGTCTACAAGGAGATTTATAACTTCTCTTGGGGATTTATATTCATCTTCATATGCAAAGGAGAAAGAGGTCCCCAAAGTGATGCAGCTCTCCCACGGAACACCAGGTGGTTCATCAGGCACGCATTGTTCTGGTGTAATATAGTTTTCATAAGATCCGCCAACGGTCCTGTCTGCGCAGAGCATTCCCGGCTGCCACTTTCTGATTTCATCTATAATTTTTCCAAGCTGGATATCTTGTCCGGATTGTTTGCATACCCACCCAGCGTCAAACCACATAATATCAATCTGACCATAAGAACTCGCTAATTCTTTGATCTGATTTTCTGTAAATCTTACAAAGTTTGCCCATTCCTCCGGATGCTCTGCCGGCACATAAGAGGGCCCCCTCCACATATAGTCTCCTCTCGGATATCCTTTTGCCCAGTAATTATCAACATGCCAGTCAGCTTTTGAAAAGTAGGCTGCTATTCCAATTCCCTTCTTTCGAAATGCTTCAAATAAATGTCCACAGATATCCGCATATTTTCCGGTATGATATGGACAATCTTCTGCAGTTATCTTATAATCGGAATATTTCGTGTCCCACATACAGAATCCATCATGATGTTTTGTGGTAAAAATCAAATAACGCATGCCTGCGTCAGCGGCAATGTCTGCCCATTGTTCCGGATCAAATCGGATCGGATTAAAGGTTTTATTCAGATCACGATATTGTTTTTTGAACTCCTCACCACTGACCTCCCAATCTATCCCTGTTCTGGACCATTCGGCATCTGCATCAGAAAGTGCCCAGGATTCCACTATTCCAAGCTGGGAATAAGGTCCCCAGTGCATCATAAGAGCAAGTTTTTGATCCTGAAACCATTCCAGCTTCTTCATAACTTTCTCATCCGCAGGCCAGACATACTCTTCAGCTGCACTGTAATTATGCACTCCCTGTTCCACTACTTCTTCTTTCTTCATATTTTATAGTCTCCCTTTATTGAATTGATTGTACTTATACATAACCTTTCTGTCAGATAAAGAAAAGCATATTACGTTATGTTGTAATATGCTTTTCCAATTATCACCCGAATAAAAGTCCTATATTTTCCAGTTATCTTATTCGGCAATTCCGTCAAGTTCTCTCATCTTCACCCAATCCTCAAGACCGAGAGATTTCAAACCTTCCACATAAGTATCCCATGATGCATCGTCGTCGACATCCTGCTCACCCATAACAAACATAGCTTGCTGCTGGTTGAAATAATCGGTCAAAGCAGTACTGATATCTGAAAACCGATCAATATCCTCAAGCGGTATCCAATTGTCTGTGATGATATCTTTTGTCAAATCTGGTTCATACTGCTCTTCTAGTGCTTTTTTCTCATCGTAAGCAGGGTTCTCCTCTTTAAATTCGAAATCTGCCGGGAGATATTTGGGAAGTTCCTGAATCCATAGATTTCCCCAACTCAATCTTTCCTGTTCATCAGCAGGAAATGTTGTGATGTCCTTGATCACATAGTCTTCACCTTCCTTGATTACATTCACTCCGACAGGCCCCTTGTTACATCCAATCCCATTTTCAAGTTCGAATGCATTATCAAACCAACGGCATATAATTTCAGGGTTTTTTGCATTATCTGTGATTACAGCCTGTGCTCTGAAAGTGCTGAAACCATCCGTATCACGCAGCCAGATACCTTCTTTGTCAGTATTTAAGACTGGAAGTGCAGAAAACTCGCTTTTTTGTGTTGGGTCATCCATTACAATACCAGAGAATTCATTACTTCCGTATGCAATGGATGAACCATAAAGATCCTTATTTCCCTTCCCTTCCCAAGTAGCACTGTCTTGTGTGAAAAGTTCTGTATCAATCAATCCTTCCTTGAACAGCTTATGGAACCAGCTCAAAAACTCTCTGTACTCTTTACTGGCACCCCCATAGACTACTTTGCCGTCTTTTACTGCGACTCCATATTTGTTCATTGGCATGCCAAAATATCCGGCCATTGCTTCAATATGTTTATTATTGGGATCAGCGGAAAATGGAATTTCATCATTCGGATCCCCATTTCCATTTGCATCCTGATCTTTAAACGCTTTTAGGACATCCTCGAATTCATCGGTGGTCTTTGGCATCTCTTTATTCACATTTTTCAGCCATCGCTCGTTGATCCATGGACTATAGGCAACTGTAGTGTCGCCTGTCACATATGGGATGCCATAGATATGTCCGTCCGGAGCCGTCATCTGTTCCCTTACACCTGGCAAATCCAGAATCCTCTCAATATTCGGACAATAATTTTTAAAAATATCTTCCAGAGGAATAAATACTCCCTGCTGAACACCGTAAGTCAGAATCATACTGTCACTTAAGGTCCATCCCCCAAGAACATCTGCATAATCACCGGAATTCAAATCAAGATTCAGTCTTTCTGTCGCCGTCTCAAAGGGAAAACGTCTCAGATCTACATCCACATTCGTCTGTTCTTTAAACTCATTAAGCATATAAAACTCATCAGACTCATTGGAATTATCCACAAAAATCGAGAACTTATAATCACCTGGATTATCTACCAGAGGGAGCCCTTCCTTGTTCATCAGCCCATTGACTTTTCCATTCTCATCTACTGTATCTTCTGACACTGTCGATGATTCCTTATTGTTTTTTTTGCCCTTTCCTTCTTTTGAATCATTACCTCCACATCCTGTTAAAGCCGTTGCACATGTGAGTGCCACAAGTAATAATGATATTGCTTTTCTTTTCATATATCTCTACCTCCTTTTTATTCAACTACGCTATGCGTATTTGTTTTTCTGGACGCGCTTACCCTTTCACCGACCCGATCATAACACCTTTAACAAAGTACTTCTGTATAAACGGGTAAATCACAAGTACCGGAATGCTGCTGATGATTATCAACGAATATTTCATAACATCAATCAACTGCTGCTTCTCGCGAAGTGCCAGTCTTGCCGCCGCAGTCGTTGCTGTCTGTGACAGTGCGGTCTGATTTGTAATTAGAATGTTGCGAAGTACCAACTGTAATGGATATTTCGCCTTGTCTGAAATATATACTAATCCTGAGAAATACTCGTTCCAGTGTCCCACACCGTAATATAAAACCAGAATTGCAACAATTGCCTTTGAAAGGGGCAATGCTATCTGGAAGAAAAAACGCCCCTGCGTACATCCGTCCAATTCGGCTGCCTCATACAATTCCTCAGATATATTCGATTGAAAAAAAGTTCTTGCCACAATCATATTGTAGACACTCATGCTTCCCGGAAGTATCAGCGCCCACATCGTATTTAGCATATTTAAGCCTTTAATCACCAGATAAGTTGGAATCAATCCCCCGCTGAAGAACATTGTCACCATATAAAAGACCGTGATTGGCTTTTTTCCACTGAATGAGCTTCTGGACAATGCATAGGCTGTCGGAAGTGTGACAACCAGATTCACAAGGACACCAAAGACGGTGTAAACAATAGAATTGGCAAATCCTCGCATAACTTCATTGTTTTTGAATACTTCAGCATAGCCTTTTAATGTAAATCCTACTGGTCTCCAGAGTACTTCACCGCCTGATACAGCCGCCGGACTACTGATTGAAGAGATAATAACCCAATACAGAGGGTAAGCTGTAATAACAAGGATCAATGTCAGCAAGATAAAAGTGATACTGTCAAAAATAACATCTTCTTTACAGCGTTTGATTTTTTTCTTTCCTGTCGTCTTTGCAGCACTTTTTGTATTCATGCTATTCCCTCCTACCATAAACTGTTTCCGGACATCTTATCTGCAGTTTTATTGACAATAATCAGTATAATAAGGTTAATCACAGTATTAAAAAGTCCAATAGCGGTCGAGTAAGAGATATCATTATTAATCAGACCAACCTTATACACATAGGTAGATATGATTTCTGAAACAGAAAGATTCAAGTTGTTCTGAAGAAGAAATGCCTTCTCAAATCCTACCGATAAAATGCTTCCGGAATTCATGATCAAAAGAATCGTTGCCGTCGGCAAGATGGATGGAAGATCTATGTATCTGATCAACTGGAACTTTGTCGCACCGTCACAGCGAGCAGCCTCATGTAATTCTGGACTGATACCAGACAAAGCCGCAAAATAAATAACTGAATTCCATCCCGTATTCTGCCAGACACCCGTCCAGACATAGATGTGTCTCCAGTATTCTTTCTTTGCCATCAGGTTTGTGGATTCTATTCCGAAATGATTCAATACATTCCCAATAACCCCAACTGATGGAGACAAGAAGAGAATAATCATACCGCACATGACAACGACTGATATGAAATTCGGAGCATACGTAATTGTCTGTATTACCTTTCGGTATTTCTTATGTCGAAAAGAATTCAACAACAAAGCTAAGATAATTGGAATTGGAAATGAAACAATCAAACTGTAAAGGCTCAGTACCAATGTATTCTTTATTGTTGATACAAAATAGGGCGAATCAAAGAAACGTTTGAAGTAATACATCCCTACCCAGGGGCTGCCCCATATACCTGCCTTACCGTTATACCTTCGAAACGCCAACTGCACTCCATACATAGGTACATAGCTGAAGATAAATGTCAGTATTATACCCGGAATACAAAACAGGTAAAGAGACATGTCCCTCTTTAAAACACGTTTTACCCGTCCTTTCCTTTTTCCGTTTACCGAACTCATAACACCACCCTTTCTCACTATCATGTCAACCTATATGTTTACCTATTTAACATATGTTAACAATGATTAGCTTTTCTGGCTAATATTCATATTGTCATGTTCATTTATGAATATTTTACCATGTTCTTGATGTAGAAATATTAACATATGTTAAAATATATGTCAACAGAATTTATTTATCTTTTTTATTGTTATGTTTTTATCCAATATTTTTCTAAATTAGTTTAATCAAGTTAACATTACGTTCATTATGTTAAATGTCATTGAAACCCAAGTCATATAATGATATACTATAAAATAATGGGATGTGTTATTTGCTTTCATACAATAGCTTAATGAAAACTCAATAGTAGATAAAGAAAGCACGATAAAGTGCAGATAGGGGTAGATAGGTGTAGAAATGAAAAAAGTAAAATTACAAGATATTGCAGATTCTCTGGGCGTCTCGCGAACTACTGTCTGGAAGGTGTTCAGCGATAAAGAAGGTGTTTCTGATGAATTAAAAGATAAAATCATATCCAGGGCATTAGAGATGGACTATTCACTCCCAGAAGGAATAGACCGTCCGGATAAATCAAAAAAAGAATCTTCAGATGCACCTCTCAATATTGCGCTTGCTGTATCGCGTCCTGAATCATCTATCTTCTGGATGCGGATTATACACCAGATTGCAAAAGAATTTTCCAAGCAGAATATAAATCTGGTTTATACTTACTTGCCATCCAAGATTAACGAAAATTATATCCTGCCCGCCTCCCTCTCAAACGGAAATACACAGGGTATGATCATCATGAATGTTTATAATGTAAAACTCTTGAAACTGCTTTCCACATGTGACATTCCAAAGGTCTTTTTCGATACTGCAGTCTCTGTTCCGACTTCTGAGTTAAACGGAGATGTCATTCTAATGGAAAATTATAATAGTGTTTTTAAACTTACAAAGCATTTGATTGATAAAGGAATAAAGACATTCGGATTTATCGGAGATATAAACTACGCAAAGTCAAATCACGAGAGATATGAAGGATTTTTAGGAGCTCTGGATGACCATAATCTTGCTCTTGATCATACTCTTACTCTTACTGGATCTATTGGTGAAGACACATATAAAGAGGAAATTGAGTTATTTCTCGATACCCTCTCCTCTATACCTCAGGCATTTGTCTGTGCCAGTGACTATGTGGCATGCCTCTTAATTTCATCATTACGCAAACGAAACATTCGTGTTCCACATGATATACTTGTCACTGGTTTCGATGACAATATAGAAAGCCCAATTGCCGAGAACATTACCACTGTTCATGTCTACAATCAGAATATTGGTATGCGCCTTGCAATGCAAATCTTATACCGGATCAAATATCCGAATATGCCTTACGAATTATCTTATATCGAAACTAAAGTCATATACCGCAATTCCAGCGATGACTAAACAAATTTCATACATGCAGTCCTCCCGCCTGAAAAAAGCGCTGTCATATTTTATGACAACGCTTTTTCTTATTACCATGATTTGATCTCGTTAATTAATATATCCTCGTAATCGCCCTCAATCTCTTCTGTGCGTCCTGCATGGAACACATTAGTCTCCACACCGCAAGGTGTAGTTTCATCTGCATATTCCCAGATGTGATAGGGAAGACCACGGTGAAGAAAATCTACACTGCCGCATCCATCTTCCTCTGAATAGGTATACGAGATATTTTTTCCCTTTAGCATTTTTTGAATCTTTGATAAACGTTTCATTATGGACAGTCCTTTAATATTTTGTCGCATCATAGATCATCTGTTTATCTATATCTGATTTCTCTTTCCATTCAACAACTTTTTTTATAGTATCAACACAACCTTGGATCCCAAGTATTCCACTGTCCAAGGTAAGGTGATAGCTGTCCGCATCGCCCCATCTCTTGCTGGTATAGTAGTTATAGTAACTTGCACGCTTTTTGTCTGTCTTTTGAATTCTTTCCTTTGCTTTGGCATCTGTCAGATCGTATTTTGCTGCAATTCTGCGAATTCGTGTCTGCATATCCGCATGGATATAGATACTCAACAGATTTGGATTCTCAGCCAGTGCGTAGTCTGAGCAGCGCCCGATCATCACACAGGCTCCCTCATCGGCAATCTTACGGATTGCATTGAACTGTGCAAGGAAAACTTTTTGATTCAGAGGCATATCTGACAAGGGACTAGCTCCAAGTCCAAAAGAATAAGTATCCATAACCAATGAGTAGAGAAAACTGCTAGTTGGCTTTTCGTCCTGATTTTCAAATAATTCTTTGCCAATTCCACTTTCCTTTGCCGCTCTGTCCAGTAGTTCCTTATCATAATATCCAATACCATATTCATCAGAAAGTATTTTTCCTATCTGATGACCACCGCTTCCATATTGTCGTCCAATTGTTATAATAGTTCTCAAACTGCATCTCTCCCTTCTTAAAGAAAACCAGTTTATTTGGAAAAGAAAGTAGAAACCTTCTTCTATTCATTATAGCACATTTTTCATTTTTTTCAATAAATCCGTGAAATATTCAGGCAATGGCGCTGTAAATTCCATATATTCACCCGATAAGGGATGATGAAATCCCAGAATCATTGCGTGCAACGTCTGTCCTTGAAGATGTTTAAACATATTTTTTTTCGGACCATATACTTCATCTCCCAGGATCGGGTGATGAATACTCGCCATATGAACGCGAATTTGATGTGTTCTGCCTGTCTCCAGACGACACTCTATATAACTATATCCGTGAAAGCGCTCTAATACCCGGTAGTGAGTCACAGCCGGCTTTCCCTGTGGAAGACCGGAAGCCATCTTGAGTCTGTCATGAGGATTTCTTCCAATATTACCTTCAATCGTACCCCCCTCTTCGGTCAACTCGCCGCAGCAGATGGCACGATACCTGCGTGTGATAGTATGAGCGGCAAGCTGGGCGCTAAGACTGGCAAACGCAGTATCATTTTTGCATATTACAAGTGCCCCGGTTGTGTCCTTATCGATTCGATGAACAATACCGGGACGCATCTCGTCATTAGTCGCAAGCTGATCACCGCAATGAAACAACAGAGCATTTACAAGGGTATGACTATAATTGCCGGGCGCCGGGTGCACAACCATCCCTTTCGGCTTATTTACTACAATCACGTCTCTGTCTTCAAAGAGAATATCCAGAGGAATGTCTTCTGGTTGTGGTTTTGTATTTTTCTTCGCCGGGAGTGTTATTTTTACATTTTCACCCCCATGAACCTGATAACTTGGTTTCACACACTTACCATCAACCAGGACATTTTGTTCTTTTACCAGCCGATTCAGAAATGAACGAGAATAATCCGACAGCTGTCCGGAAAGATATTGGTCCACTCGCTGAAGAGCATCCTCATCTTTAATCTCAAAATTCAACTCATTAAACTCCATCTTTGCTTCGCTTTCCAAAAATCATGTCATAATCCTCATCTTTATAGACAAACAAGATAAGAATGAAGATCGTCACCACAGACAAGGTCAGATAAATATCTGCGACATTGAAAATTGGAAAATTAATTAGGTTAAAATAGATAAAATCGACCACATATTTTTCCCTGAGACGATCAATAAAATTTCCGATAGCTCCAGATGCAAGGACGATAAAAACACAAAAGATGGGCATGTAGCGAGAGGTTTTCGGTACCTTCCAAAACACATAAAAGGAGATCCCCAAAAAAAGGACTGTAAGAATTGCAAACAGCCACTGCTGATTCTGAAGAATACCAAACGCTGCTCCACGGTTTTCCAGATACTCCAGCTCGAGTACTCCCTGAATCAGCACGATGTTGGGTTTATCCTTCAGATATACGACTGCAAGATGCTTCGTCCACTGATCGAATCCCAAAAGTGCTGCAATTGCCAGTATGGCAATGATAATATACATACAGTTTTTCTTTTTACTCTGCATCAATTCGATCTCCATTAATAAATTCAAATGCCTCTAACATCTCCTCATCAGTCACGGTGTCATCGATTACAGCATTTCCTATAGATTTTAGAAGGATAAATCTTCTAAGACCATGCTCCACCTTCTTATCTTTCCTGCTAACTTCAAGAATATCATTGGGATTAATGCCATCTACAGTAATCGGAAGATTAAATCCTACATTCATATCCCTGATCTCGTAAAATTCCTCCGTTGACAGATAACCTCTCTTATGTGAAATCTCTGCTGCGCAGACAGTCCCAAGTGCTACGCATTCTCCATGTGTCAGATCAAAGTCCTTCAGCTTCTCAATCGCATGTCCGATCGTGTGTCCAAGGTTTAAGACAGCCCGCATTCCCTCCTCTTCGGGATCCTGTTCTACCACATGCTTTTTAATCTCACAACATCTTCGAATAAGTTCTTGTACTACTTCATGATCTCTTTCTTCAATCTCATACATGTGATTAATCGTCCAGATGTACAGATCGTCGTCACCCAAAAGTCCGGTCTTTAGTACCTCCCCCATACCACAGGCAAATTGTCTGTTAGATAAAGTGTTCAGTGTCGAGAGATTCATATATACAAGTCTGGGATTGTAAAATGCACCGACCATATTTTTATACTGTTCAAAGTCGACACCTGTTTTTCCGCCAATACTGCTGTCCACTTGTGCCAGCAGCGTTGTCGGGATGGAGATAAAATCAATCCCGCGAAGGTAGGTAGCTGCCGCATAACCTGTCAGGTCACCAGTCACGCCGCCGCCAAGGGCCACTAGAATATCCTTTCTGTCAAAATGTTCCCCTATTAGATGCGTGTAGATATTTTGAATCGTCTGGAGATTTTTCGATGACTCTCCCTCTGGAAATACAAAAGTTGTGACGTATAGGCCTTCTTTTTCAAGGATCTCTTTTACCTTATCAAGATACACTCGTGCAACTTTACTGTCTGCCACAATACAGTACTTGTCTGCCTTCAGATGAAGTTTTTTTATCTGTCCCATTAGCTCTGAAAAGCTATCTTCCCACACGATATCATACCGACCATTTCCCTTTATATGGTTCGTCTGTACTGTCATTGATTTCATCGAATGTCCTCCTACTGATAGCGATATACCACTACCAGATTTCTTCCTTTTTTTGTGTGATGCAAAACTTGTCCAAACCGGAATTTACCGAGACCCCTGACAGAGACTATATCGTTGTTCTTCAGTAAATTACCATTTGAAACGATCATTTTACCGTTTACAAAAACCTTGCCATTTTCAATATATGGGACTATGGAGGTTCTGGAACCGCCAAAAACCAGAGCAATCATACTGTCCAGACGGAGTGATGCAACGCTTCCCTTAATTTCTTTCTCATCGGGACCGGGAAAACTCGTGACACTTTCACAGATTTCTGCAGTTACCAATGTATGTTTTACCCTTGTGAGTTCGCTGCACAAAAAGTGCGCAATCTTTTCTTCTGCAAAGACATATCCGCAGTTATCCCTCACAATCAGATCGCCAAGGCGATTCCTTGTAATACCAAGATTTAAAATCGCTCCAAGAAAATCTCTGTGGCCTATGGTTTCTGAAAACTTTATGGATTCAGGAAAAATCTTCACGCAGACAAACGGATATTTCCATTCAAAAACAAGAGCATCAGG
>ENA-UOOI01002791-UOOI01002791.1-fermentation-metagenome-genome-assembly--contig:-NODE-2791-length-14281-cov-3.720934_pt1 | contig 14281 bp, 13 predicted proteins | sample MGYA00245779_ERZ724027 | MGnify/ENA primary metagenome ERZ724027 (study PRJEB28704, sample SAMN03018318) | fermentation metagenome | biome: anthropogenic terrestrial biome; feature: soil; material... | reverse complement strand
TTTATAAATTGAGCAGTTACAGGACTTATCCGATCTTTGAGATAAAGGGACTTAGATATGGTATAAATATATGCTACGATGCGTAATTTTCTGATTCTGAAAAAGACTATGTTTATAAAGCAAACATTGACGTTTATGGAAAACAATTAGGTGGAATTTTTGTCGCAATAGGTGTTATTTTGATTGGCAGGCGTTACTTTTACTGGCTGGACAAATATTTGTGGCCTCTGGCAATTATAGTACTCGGTATAGTAATTATCATTAACGGCAGGAGGAAGCAATAATATGAATAAGGGCAATATATGTTTCGGAATTTTTCTGATAACCATAGGAATATTCATCATCTTGATAAATTTCGGCATAATTGACTGGTCGATTTTGGATGCTTTTTTTGAAATATGGCCTGTAATACTTATAGTCATAGGTATAAATATCATATTCAGGAACAATACGATAGTGAAGACCATTTCCTGGCTTCTGTTTTTGGCGTTGCTTATAGGATACAGTTATTATCACAGAGATCAACCGGGATTTTATAAAAGAAACTGGGAAAATGGAAGAGACTTAAAGATTGAAGAAAAAACTGAAATAAAAGGCGATAAACTGAGCATGGATGTTGGGGGCACAAAGTTTTATTTATGATTTTATGGTAAAATTAAACGTCTAAAATGGTACTAAGAGGTTAATTAAAGAGCAAATAAAAGATCCCTCTGCATTGAAAATCAGAGAGATCTTTTATTTGAAATTAATGCAGGTAACTTAACGGGTTAACCGGAGTTCCATTTCTTCTTATTTCAAAGTGGGAGTGGGATCCGTGCGAGTCACCTGTATTTCCAACATCGGCAATATGCTGTCCTTTATTTACTCTTGCCCCTGTTTTAACAAGCAATCTGGAATTGTGGGCATAATACGTCTCAAGTCCGCTGCCGTGTGATATTATCACAAGGTAGCCGTAACCGCCGTTATCCCAGCCGCTGAACACTACTCTCCCGCCTGCATAGGCATATACGTCGGTTCCTGTCGGAGCCGCTATATCTATTCCCTTATGAAATTTACCGTTTCTGTTGCCAAAGCCTGAGGAAATACGGCCATGCACCGGCCAGATTCCGATATTTATGCTCGATGAAGATCTCGATGCGACTTTTTTGGGACTTGCGCTTTTTGCACTGGGGGCTTTTGCAGCCTGTGTAGCAGTTTGATTTTCGACTGATGCGACCTTTTGGGCATCCACATCCGGAATAAGGATGGCCTGCCCGATTTTCAGTTCATCCGGTGATTCCAGGCTATTTGCCTTTATTATGCTGTCAACGTCGATCTCAAATGCCGATGACAGATCCCATAGCGTATCCCCTTGTTTAATTATGTATTTGGAAAGATCGCTTTTATTTGAAGAAGGGATGGAAATATTATTGTTTGCAGTTGCTTTTTTCATTTTAAGCATATATTCGTCATTAACAATTCTATTTGCTTCCATATCGTTTTCTTTTGTACCTGATTTTTTAGATGTAGCCGCCTTTGGTGAGAAAAAGTATCTGACAGCAAACATATTGAAATTCAGAAAAAGTAAAGCAGCTATACATGTGCGTGAGTATCTTTTTATTTTTGACATTTGTTTTCCTCCTCTATCATGCTTACGAAGTTAGTTGACGGGTTAGGCCATAGAGTAGCCTTCAATTAAGATTCACCCCAATTATATTCCTCCGTTCCGGCAAAGATGGCCGGATTCAGCTGTTACTTCGATATTATATAGGAAATCTGGGTAAATGTAAAGGCTTGGAATAATTTACCTCCAATTTGTAAAGTTACGGGTTTGCAATACAGGATTTATAGAATGTGAACTTAGGGATTTGAAATAGATTTTTTTATCTGGACATAGCAGATTAAAAAGATGATATAATAATAAAGTACCTGCCAATTAATATTTATTCCATAAGGCAGGTTAACTTATTTAGAAAATATCCGATGAGGTGTTATCATGTTTACTTATGAAACAAAGGGAGTATGTTCAAAAAAAATTACCTTTGAAATAGAAAAGGGTATTGTAAAGGACGTAAAGTTTTATTCAGGATGCCCGGGGAATCTCCTCGGCATATCCAGACTTGTGGAGGGTCTGCCAGCCGGAGAAGTTGTAAAAAAGCTTAAGGGTATAAAGTGCGGCGATAAATCCACATCCTGCCCGGATCAACTGGCAAGAGCCATTGAAGAGAAAATGCGCAAGGTCAGATAATGTGCGGTAAAGGCGATTGAAATAATATTCTTCAAATAAAAAACATGCACATCCAGGGATTTGACATATTAAAATTATAAATGTAAAATCGATAATACTTGAGAATATGGAACATATGACATATGGGCGCATATGACTAATAATATAAAGGAAAGGAAATAAAATGCCAGAATTTACTAAAAACTTTCAAGATGAAATAAAAAGAAGGAGAACATTCGCGATCATTTCCCATCCTGATGCGGGGAAAACGACACTTACCGAGAAGTTGCTTCTGTATGGCGGAGCCATAAGGCTTGCAGGTTCGGTGAAAGCGAGAAGAGCACAAAAATATGCCGCATCGGACTGGATGGAAATAGAAAAACAGAGAGGAATATCCGTTACATCGAGCGTGCTTCAATTCGAATACGATGGTTATTGCATAAACATACTGGATACTCCAGGGCATCAGGATTTCAGCGAAGATACATACAGGACGCTGGTCGCAGCAGACAGCGCCGTTATGGTTATCGATGCCGCAAAGGGTGTGGAGGAGCAGACGAAGAAACTTTTCCACGTATGCAAGATGAGGGGCATACCTATTTTCACATTCATAAACAAGCTTGACAGGGCGGGGAAGGATCCCTTTGAGCTGATGGATGAAATAGAGACAGTCCTCGGCATACGATCTTATCCTGTAAACTGGCCTATTGGAATACAGGGCGATTTTAAAGGGGTATATAACAGAAATCTTTCCACAATAGAGGTGTTCAAAGGGGGGGATCATGGGCAGACGCGCGTATCATCCACAATAGGGAGTGCCGATGATCCGGCGTTTACAAAAATCCTGGGAGAAGACCTCCATGATAAGCTAAAAGATGATATACAGCTTCTCGATATTGCAGGAGATAAATTTGACATAGAAAAAGTAAGAAGCGGCGAACTTACGCCTGTATTTTTTGGGAGCGCCCTTACTAATTTCGGCGTTGAGCCTTTTTTGAAGGATTTTTTAGAGATGACGACAGCTCCTACGCCGCGGGCATCGAATATAGGAGATATAAGCCCTTATGATAAAAATTTTTCCGGATTTATATTTAAAATACAGGCGAATATGAATCCTGCCCACCGTGACAGGATTGCCTTTATGAGGGTATGTTCCGGCAAATTTGTCAAGGGTATGGAAGTGTTCCATGTCCAGAAGGGCAGGGTCATAAAACTTTCCCAACCGCAGCAATTTCTGGCGCAGGAGAGGGAAATTGTCGAAGAGGCGTATCCGGGGGATATCATAGGTTTATTCGATCCAGGCATATTCAGCCTCGGAGATACCCTTTGCGAAAAGGAACCGTATTTTAAGTATCAGGGTATACCTGTTTTCCCGCCCGAGCACTTTGCAAGAATACGTCCCGTCGATACGATGAAAAGAAAACAGTTTATAAAAGGAATCAGCGAGATATCCGAAGAAGGGGCCATACAGGTTTTCAAACAGATAAACGTAGGTTTCGAGGAACTTATAATAGGCGTTGTCGGGATGCTGCAACTGGAAGTGCTCGAATACAGGCTAAAGCATGAATATGGCGTGGATGTGAGGATTGAGCATTTGCCGTACAGGTTTATAAGGTGGCTTGAAAATGCCATTGATCCTTCAAGCCTTTATATATCCAGCGATACCATGATTGTAAAGGACAAAAACGCAAGGCTTGTACTGCTATTTGTATATGAATGGGGCATCCAGAGATTTTCTGAGGGAAATAAAGGCGTAAAATTGCTTGAAATGGCAAACGAGTACCACATTTAGGATGTACCCTTAAAATAAGGGGGAAATGATTATGGAAAGGCTTCTTATGACACCGGGACCTACAAATATACCCCGGGAAGTATTCAAATCCATGTCATACAACATACACCACAGGACCGATGAATTTATGCACATAATGGACAGAGCCGATAAAAAGCTTATGAGAGTGTTTGGTTCAAAAAATGAGATACTTATTTTATCCTGTTCCGGAACGGGAGGACTTGAAGCTTCAGTTGTAAACATGTTTTCTCCGGGCGATAAATTGCTTTGCATAAATTGCGGTGTATTTGGCAAACGCTATGCCGATATAGCAAGGGCATACGGAGTGGATGTTACCGAACTTAAGTCCGAATTAGGGTATGGCATAAGGATGGAGGCTTTAGAAAAAGAGCTTGAAAAAAATCATTATAAAGCCGTCTATGCCACTTACAGCGAGACATCCACAGGCATAAAAAACGACATAAAAGAAATAGGCGATATCGTTAAAAAGTATGACAGCCTGTTTATAATCGATGCCGTAAGTGCCCTTGGATGTTTGAAATTGGACGTCGATGAATACGGCGTCGATGTTGCCGTAGCTGGATCACAAAAAGGTTTGATGTGTCCTCCGGGTTTAAGCCTTATATCCATGTCGGACAGGGCCTGGTTGGAGACTCAAAAATCCAGGATTGCGAAATTCTATTTCGACTTTGGAAAATACAAAAATCTAAGGATGCCGTATACTCCGTGTACATCTTTAATCCTTGGATTGGACAAGGCTCTTGACATGATACTCGGCGAGGGTCTTGAAAATGTTTACAAGAGGCATTCCATATATTCGAAGGCTGTAAAAGAAGCGGCACTCATCATGAATCTGGTGGAATTTCCGGATAGACGATTCGACTCCGAAGTCCTTACCGCCCTCTACGTACCGCAGGATATAGATGAAAAGGCGCTAAGAAGGGGAATGTACAACAGAGGCATAGTCATAGCAGGCGGCCAGGGCAAGCTAAAGGGAAACATAATAAGGATAGGCCATATAGGGTATCTGAAAAATGAATTTATTATAAGGACTATAGGGACTTTAGGTTCGGTATTGAACGAAATGGGATATAAAAATGATACGGGAAGTGCAATTTTACGTGCAGAAGAAATCATAAATACGCTTTAAAGGGGGGAAAGCTTTTGAAGATACTTGTATCTGAAAGGATAGCCGACAAAGGGATAGAATATCTTGAAGAAAAAGCGGATGTCGATGTAAAATTAGGGCTTTCAAAAGATGAACTTAATAATATAATAAAGGGCTATGATGCTTTAATCGTAAGAAGCACGGTATTTGTGGATAAGGGGCTTTTGGAAAATGCCCCGAATCTTAAGGTTATAGGCAGGGCAGGAAACGGCACGGATAACATCGATATTAAGGAGGCCACGAAGAGGGGAATAATAGTTGTGAATACTCCCGACGCCAATAGCATATCCGCGGCCGAACATACCATAGGCCTGCTTTTAAGCTGTGCAAGAAATATACCCGAAGCCAATATCAGAATAAGAAAGGGAGACTGGAGACGAAATAATCTGAAGGGAGTGGAGCTGAACAAGAAAACGATCGGTATAATAGGCCTTGGAAGGATAGGCTCCCTCGTAGCGTCCAGACTCAAAAGTTTCCAGATGAGGGTTATTGCATATGATCCATATATATCCGATGAAAAGTTCAAAAATCTCGGCGTAGAGAAGGCGGAATCCCTGGCGGAGCTTCTTCCTCAATGCGATTTTATAACAGTGCATACCCCTAAAACAAGCGAAACCATGGGAATGATAAGCTTTGACCAGTTCAAGCTTATGAAAAAAACTGCAAGGGTCGTAAACTGTGCCAGGGGAGGAATAATAGATGAGAAGGCGCTTGCCTGGGCTTTAAATGAAAAAAGGATCGAAGGCGCCGCCATAGATGTGCTTAAGGTGGAGCCGAAATATGATTTGAAAGAGGGAGAAATCCAGGATTACAAAAATGACCTTCTAAATGTCGATAATCTCGTTATAACCCCTCATTTAGGCGCATCGACGAGGGAAGCTCAGGAAAATGTAGGGATCAGTGTTGCTAAGGAAGTAATCGAGGCATTAAACGGCAGCATGGTTGAAAACGCCATAAACTTGCCTTCCATCGGGAAAGGCGAGTTTGAAGTTATAAGGCCTTTTATGATCCTTGCAGAAAAGCTCGGTAAGATATATTATCAGATTTCCAGAAAACATGTAAACAGAATAGAGATAACATACTGCGGGGAAGCCGCCGGCCTTAACATAAAGCTGTTGACGCTCTCATTTTTAAGGGGCTTTTTAAGCAACATATCAGACAGGACGGTCAACTTCGTAAATTCATATGTGGTTGCAAAAGATTTCGGGATAGATATAGTCGAGAGCACTTCAGACAAATGCGACAATTACACCAGCCTTATAAACGCGAGAATATATTCGGGCGATAGATGCACCACATTCAGCGGCACTGTTTTCGGATCCAGCGACATAAGGATTACGGAAATAATGGGGTATGCCATCGAAGTTGTGCCTGAAAAATATCTTCTGTTAATAAATAATAAGGATAAACCCGGGTATGTCGGAAGGATCGGGACGATACTTGGCAATGCCGATATCAATATTGCAACTATGAGAGTCGGAAGGAAAAACAGGGGAGACATTGCGCTCATGGCTATAACCATCGATGAAAACGTGCCGTGGGATATCCTGGAGAGCATAAAGAAGATGGATGGAATATTCCAGACAAAGCTTATAGAGTTTTAGGGGTGATATTGTGTTAAGAATAGGTTTTTCCGCTACGTATGGTTTTGCATCTATTTTGGATGCGGCGAGTTTTGCTAAAGGGCACGGTTTTAATGCTGTTGAGATAAATTTAAACATGCCTGAATTTTATCCGGATAGGTATGGAAAGCCCGACAGGAAACATATAAGGGACAAACTGGATGATGAAGGCTTTACTCTTACATTTCATGCTCCCGAGGATATCAACCTTTCCACAAAACAGGAGCTTATCGAAGACGCAAGCCTTGAAATATTAAAAAGGAGCATAGATTTTGCACATGACCTCGGAGCGAAAAGGTTTACATTTCATATAGGGGACAGCGTGAATTTCACGATGTTTGACGGAAGCGTCCGTTTGGAGGAATACTATGAGAACGAATATACTCAGATATTAAAGGATGCGATGTCCAAGCTCCTGGCTTTTTCAGGAGATAAAATAGTTCTTTGCGCTGAAAATACAGGTTTTTTTGGCGGTGCAAAGAAAAATGCCATAAAATCATTGCTGGGCAGCGGCTTATACCTTACATGGGACCTCGGACACTCATATATAAAGAAAAACCAGATGGATTTCATGCTCCAGAATATAAGCTATATAAGGAATATGCACCTGCACGATGTAAAGGGCGGCAAGGATCACTCGATAATAGGGAGCGGTGAAATAGATTTTCCGTATTATATATCGAAGTTACATAACATGGATGTCATATATGTAATCGAGGTTCGTCCTAAAGAGGCAGCATATAAGAGCCTTTTAGGCTTAAAAAGTATCATGGGAAATAATGGGGACGGGGTTTAAGCATATTTTAAAACGGTGGTAAAATAAATGGCTGAAAAATATATTGAAATCAAATACGGCAGCGGCGAAATAAGCATAAAGTCAAACAAGAATATGAGGATACTCGAAAATAACAGAGAAAGCAGCATGCCGGATCTGCATAAGATAGCAAAAAAAAGATTTGAAAATCCTATCTGTTCTCCGACATTAAGCAGGATCGTGCATGAGGAAAATCCTAAAAACATTGTAATTATAATAAATGATATAACACGTCCGACGCCCTACGATCTTCTTTTGGAGCCTATGCTCAAGGAGCTTGAGGCGGCAGGGGTAAAGAAAAGAAATATTACCATCCTCATCGCTACAGGTATGCACAGGCCCATGGCTGACGGCGAAATAACCGATATGCTGGGCAGTAAAATCGCAGGTGAATATAAGATTGTAAACCACCTGGCAGGAGGCAGGATGACATACATTGGCCATCTTGCGTACGGGATCCCTATTTCAATCAATCCTCTTGTGGCAAAGGCGGATCTTTTGCTGTCTGTCGGGGTCATTGCACCACATTATATGGCAGGTTATTCCGGAGGGAGAAAATCAGTGCTTCCCGGAGTATGCGGCATCGAAACGATAAAAAAGCATCATGCGCTCATGTGCCTTAAAGGTTCCAGAACATTGAATATTGAAGGCAATCCCTTCAATGAAACGATGGTTGAAGCCGCATCTTATGCAAAACTCAGGTTTATTGCAAATGCCGTTGCGGACAGCGGCGGCAATATAGCCGATATCGTTACAGGCCATTACCTCTATGCATGGCGGGAGGGAGTAAAAATCTGCGAGACCCTTTCGACTGTCGAAATCGACAGATTGGGCGACTTGGCAGTAGTATCACCCGGCGGATATCCCAAGGACATCAACATGTACCAGGCGCAGAAGGCAATCGAAAATGCTTCTTATTGTCTGAAGGCTGGGGCTCCCATAATTTTGATCGCCGAATGCAGGGAAGGCTTCGGGAACAAAACATTCAAGGAGTGGATCGACGATGCAAAATGCCCGGAGGATATTGCAGACAGGATAAAAAAGGAGTTTCAGCTTGGAGGGCATAAAGCATACAGCATCGCAAGGGTCATTATGGAGCATCCGATTTATCTTATGAGCAGTTTAAGCCATGACAGCACAAATAAACTGTTTATGGAAAAGTTTCATGACGTGGATAAATTGCTGTACGAGCTTGTGGATGATCAAAGCATAGTATATGTATTGCCCCACGGAAGCAATACGGTTCCGAAAATGACGAATCTTAAGTAGCAGGTATTATGCAAAAGCTGATTATAAAATATAAATATGCCAGCTTAAATTTATGCGAAAATTTGTAATAATTTTAATTATACTATTTCATTAAAAGCAGTTGACGGGTTAACTTTATTGTGATAAAGTAAGAACAATTACATCAGTTAAACATATCGTGATATTGATAAAAAGATGATGACGAAGACAAAAATATTCTGCTAAATTAGCTATAGAGAGCCGTGGGGGTGTAAATCGGCGCTAATTGGAATAAATGATCGCTTCCGAATTGTCCGGCTGAAACTTAAGTAGGCTTGATCGTTTTGGTATACGTTATAATGCCAGGGTTTGATAGAACCTTGTTAAGACTGCAGCCGCAGGGCAGCAGCGAAATAGAGTGGTACAGCGAATTACGCGCCTCTATATGTATAAATATACATATAGAGGCTTTTTGTTTATCTATCATATTTGACATCCGGATTATTTTATTGAATTTTTGGCTTTTCGCATCAGCATATGCAGATGTTATATTAATTATACTCTTTTTTGTATTAGGGGGTGGTTCAGTTGGGACTTACCGGTGGACGGGATGATAAAAGCAAATGAATATTTAAAAGAATAATAGAAAATGATTTAAAAATTAAAGGGGGAAATAGGAATGCGTAAAAAATTATCATTATTACTGGCATTTGTATTATTGGTCGGATTATTTGTTGGATGCGGCCCCAAGACTGCATCCAACAAAAAAGTCGAAGATTCCGACGCCAAAGTAAAGGTGGGCTTGGACTATGAATTGTCAGGCGATGTGGCGACATATGGCCAGAGCCTTGTTGAAGGTATAGAACTTGCCGCAGAGGAGATAAACAAGAGCGGAGGAGTGCTTGGAGGAAAACAGATAGAACTCGACAAAGCAGATAACAAATCGGATAATGCCGAAGCTGCTAACGTCGCTACAAAACTCATAACAAACGACAGGGTAGTCGCAATACTCGGCCCGGCTACATCAGGCAATACAAAAGCCGCATCAGCAGTTGCCACAAGGCATAAGGTACCGCTGATATCAGCTTCTGCAACAGCCGACGATATTACGGTGGACAGCAACGGAAAGGTAAGGGACTATATATTCAAGACCTGTTTCAGTGATTCTTTCCAAGGAGTAATAATGGCAAACTTTGCATACGAGGATCTGCAGAAGAAAAACGCGGCGGTGCTCATAGACAGCACAAGCGATTACAGCAAGGGACTTGCCAAGAATTTCAAACAGAAATTTGGGGAACTTGGCGGAAAGATCACAACAGAGCAGGCTTACCAGGCAAAGGAGAAGGACTTCAGAGCCGTTCTTACAAAGATCAAGGGGAGCAATCCGGATGTTTTGTATCTGCCTGGATATTATGAATCGGTCGGGCTTATTGTAAAGCAAGCCAGAGAATTAGGGCTCAATGTGCCTGTTCTTGGAGGAGACGGATATGATTCTCCAAAGCTTACCCAGATCGCAGGAAACGATGTGCTTAACGATGTATACTTTACCAACCATTATTCGTCAAAGGATACATCGCCGGAGGTTGTCAAATTCATTAATGCATTTAAGGCAAAATATAATAAAGTGCCCGACGCATTTAATGCTCTTGGTTATGATCTCGAATACTTTTTAGCCGATGCATTAAACAGGGCGGGAGCTGCAGATCCTGCCAAGATCAAAGAAGCGCTGGCATCGACAAAGGACTTTAAGGGGATTACAGGGACGCTTTCAATAGATGAATTCCATAATCCTGTAAAGGCAGCGACAATACTTGAAATGAAAGACGGCGTGCAGACATTTGTAAAAAAGCAGCAGCCTTAGAGAGCAAAGAGATTAAATATAATAAATGAGGGATTCAAACAACAAATTGAATTGCTGATTAAAGATGCCTGAAGTATTAAAAGAGAGGGGATATATTTCCCCCCTCTTATGGCATTTTTAAGCGATTTAATAAAAAGGGGAAGTGAAATTAGTGCAGCAATTATTACAGCAGCTTGTCAACGGAATATCCTTGGGAAGCACATATGCCCTGATTGCTCTCGGATATACAATGGTATACGGCATAATCAACCTTATAAATTTTGCCCATGGCGATATATATATGGTAGGAGCCTATGTAGGATTTGCCTTAACGACTTTTTTCCATATGGATTTTATTTCGTCTCTTATTATTTCGATGGTCGTATGCGCAATTCTGGGAGTCATAATTGAAAAAGTGGCTTATAAGCCCATTAGAAATTCGACGAGGATTGCAGCTCTTATAACCGCCATAAGCGTATCGCTGTTTTTGGAATACGGAATGATGTATTTTGTAAAAGCGGAAACGAGGACATTTCCAAATGTCCTTCCGGATTGGAAATTCAAAATATTCGGCGGCGTAATCATAAATGTAAGAGATATATATATCATTGTCGTAACGGTGTTGCTCATGGTGTTGCTCCAATATGTAATTCACAGGACAAAGGTTGGGAAAGCCATGAGGGCTGTTTCGCTGGATGCTGAAGCGGCGCAGCTCATGGGTATCGATGTAAACAGGACGATTTCGTACACATTTGCGATAGGCTCTGCCCTTGCAGGCGCTGCGGGAGTATTGGTCGGGGTATATTATAACACCATTGATCCTCTTATGGGAATAATGCCTGGGCTCAAGGCTTTTGTCGCCGCAGTCATAGGAGGCATAGGCATAATACCGGGTGCCATGTTCGGAGGCTTCTTCCTCGGGATAACCGAGACCATGGTAAGCGCAAACGGGGGAGCTTTATACAAGGATGCGGTGGCATTCGCGATTTTAATAATAATACTCATTGTAAAACCCAATGGGCTCCTTGGCAAAAATGTCAAAGAAAAGGTATAGGGGTGGTATTTTGAAACTGTTCAATAAAAAGAATATCATAAGCCTTGCTGTTATACTCGCAGTATATTTTATAGTGCAGTTTTTTATAAGTAACGGCTCGATCAACGATTATATTTTTACAAATGTCGTGCTGATAGGAATAAATATAATACTCGCATTAGGCCTTAACCTCATTACCGGCTTTACGGGGCAGTTTTCCCTCGGACATGCAGGTTTTATGTCAATAGGTGCATATATATGTGCCATCGTTACGGCCAAATTGGGGCTTCCCTTTGCAATCGGCATAATACTTGCGGCGATTAGCGCCGCAGTAATAGGTTTTCTGATAGGCCTGCCTACACTCAGATTAAAGGGGGATTATTTGGCGATAGCTACCCTGGGCTTTGGGGAAATAATCAAGAATATATTTTTTAATATCGATTATGTAGGCGGAGCCAGCGGTTTTAATGATATTCCGTTTTATACAAACTGGACATGGCTTTATTTTTCAGTTGTTTTAACTGTAGTGGTAGTCAATAATTTTATAAAATCTTATGCCGGAAGGGCATGCATAGCTATAAGGGAGGATGAGACAGCGGCAGAGGCCATGGGTGTCAATACAACAAATTATAAGATACTTGCATTTGTAATAGGAGCATTTTTTGCAGGTATTGCAGGCGCCCTGTATGCCAACTATATTTGCCTTTTAAAGCCTGATTCCTTTGGATTTTTAAAGTCTATAGACATACTTGTAATCGTAGTATTCGGCGGCATGGGAAGTATCACGGGCTCGATCTTCGGCGCCATTGCGTTGACGGTTATATCGGCATTCCTCCAGAGCTTTCCGGAACTTAGGATGGTTATATACTCGCTGATTCTCTTTTTCATTATGATATACCGTCCTCAGGGACTTATGGGCACTAAAGAATTCAGCCTTGGATTTCTAAAAAAGCGAGGTGGATTGAATGCTAAAGCTCAAGATAAATAATCTTACCATGGCATTTGGAGGTATTATTGCGGTTTCCAACGTAAGCATGGCTGTTGAGGAAGGCTTGATTGCAGGTTTGATCGGCCCAAACGGCGCAGGCAAAACCACACTTTTCAATGTAATGACGGGCATGTATAGCCCCACATCGGGAACCATTTCCTATAAATTGAGGGGAAAAGACATTGCAGGCAATAAACTAAAACCATACCAGATCACAAAATGCGGTATTTCAAGGACATTCCAGAATATAAGGCTATTCAAGGACATGACGGTGCTCGATAATGTCAGGCTGGCGTTTCATGACAACATCAAATGCGGAGTAATGTCATCCATATTAAGGCTGCCTTCGTTTTACAGTGAAGAAGAAAGAATATATAAAGAGGCAACGGAGCTTTTGAATGTTTTCAAACTGGCCGACAAGAAAAATGAATTTGCCAGAAATTTACCTTATGGAGAGCAAAGAAGGCTTGAGATCGCAAGAGCGCTTGCGGCAAAACCTGAGATTCTGCTTCTTGATGAGCCCGCCGCGGGAATGAACCCGAATGAAACAAAGCAGCTTATGGGGCTTATAAAATGGGTAAGAGACAAGTATAAGCTTACTATTATATTAATAGAACATGATATGTCTTTGGTTATGAATATATGTGAAAAAGTGTTTGTCCTTGATTACGGGCAGTTGATTGCGGAAGGTGCTCCAAAAGAGGTCCAGAAAAATAAAAAGGTAATCGAGGCATATCTCGGGGGGAAAGATTATGTTAAAGCTTAAAGATGTGAGCGTTTATTTTGGGGCGGTACACGCATTGAAGGGAATATCGCTGCATATAGAAGAAGGCGAGATCGTAACGCTGATCGGTGCGAATGGAGCCGGCAAAACCACGACGCTTCGGACGATATCTGGAATCGTAAAACCCAAAACCGGCACGCTGGGATTTTTGGGGAAAAATATTAACAGGATGAATGCCCCTCAAATAGTGCATATGGGAATATCCCACGTTCCTGAAGGACGAAGGATATTCTCGAATATGACTGTATATGAAAACCTTGAAATGGGAGCATTTTTAAGAAAAGACAAGGATAAAATCGGGGAGGACTTTGAAAAGGTATTTAAAAGGTTTCCGAGGCTGGGCGAACGAAGAAACCAGATTGCAGGCACTTTAAGCGGAGGAGAACAGCAGATGCTTGCAATAGGCAGGGCATTGATGTCGAGGCCCAGGCTTATGCTCCTTGATGAGCCTTCGATGGGACTTGCTCCGATATTAGTCGATGAAATATTTTCTATAATAAAGGATATAAATGATAATGGAACGACGGTGCTTTTAGTCGAGCAAAATGCAGGCATGGCATTATCCATTGCCGACAGGGGATATGTGCTTCAAAATGGCAGTATAACGCTTGAGGGCAGTACAAAGGATCTTTTAAACAACGATGATGTGAGGAAAGCATACCTTGGAGGTTAAAAACTGCCGATTTATAAAATGCACCCCGAATGTTAAAAAATTTAACATTCGGGGTGCACATTTCATAAAAATAAGGCATCTGGCCTTAGAACTTACAAAACTTGAATCTGGCGAATGAGTGTTCAAAATAACAT
>ENA-UOOI01002790-UOOI01002790.1-fermentation-metagenome-genome-assembly--contig:-NODE-2790-length-14289-cov-3.848251_pt1 | contig 14289 bp, 7 predicted proteins | sample MGYA00245779_ERZ724027 | MGnify/ENA primary metagenome ERZ724027 (study PRJEB28704, sample SAMN03018318) | fermentation metagenome | biome: anthropogenic terrestrial biome; feature: soil; material... | reverse complement strand
TCAAAGCCCTTGCCATGGAAGGAGCATGATCGGAAAGAAAATCATTCTGTATATTCTTCCGGTTCCCTGCCCTTGTTTGGAGAAACGAGCGTATCCCCCATCGGGTCGGATACATACCGGTCGTCAGTCCTACACGTGACGGCGAACTGATCGGCGCCGCCGTATAGTATTGGGTGAACCTGATGCCTTCGTCGGCAATCCTGTCTATATTTTTTGTTTTTACAAAATCTCCGCCGTAACACGAGAGATCAGAATAACCCATATCATCTACGTAAATAATAATGATATTGGGATTTTCCTGAGCCGTCAGGGAAAAACTGCCGCCCAATAACAGGGACATTGTAATGGGATAATGCTTCATGATTGATTTACTTTACAATAAATTTTAGTTACTACTTTTAAATTTTATTATTTACTCTTTCTCTGCAGACTAATGCTATTACGTCATGGCTAACTAAAACTTGCTGAACTATGCCATGGCGAAGAATAGTATGGTGAAATCAAACTACAAATTAAAGAAAGAAGAGCAGAATCGTATGTCAAAAAAATATCAAAAAACAACACAAATTAATCAAAATAGCGTGATTGAAAATAGAACAGTTATTTTCCTCATAGAATATAATAATTTGTAACATAATAAGAGCAGGCAAACCTTATTGCTAACCGTTTTACCCCAATTAGTAAACCCCAAAAGTCTTATGAACTTTTGGGGTTTACTCTTCTCCTTAGGGTGAATGCCTATTTACTTTTCTCCAGTAATTTCTGTTCCAACATTTTCATAAAATATCCGCCAACAACAGAACGAGCCTTAAAGTTCATTCTTTCAGCAGTTACTGTATCGTGCCAGTCACTGACGGGTACACGGGAAGGAGTTTCATCCGCATATTTATAGATAGGATTTACCAATGCTTCAAAATCGCTCCTTTCACCGGTGAGAACCGCTGTCCATAATACCCAGTCCGATTTGGTATAGGTACGGCGAATATCGAGCGGTAACCCGTATTCATTCTGTTGTGTAAGATAATAAGCCACCTCTTTCCGGGCAATCTCCGGATCAAAGATATTAAACCCTAATAATCTATCCCATATCAGGTTATATTTCTGACTCCAGCTATCTGCCTTGTCAAAGGTGAGCTTATAATGATCGCCGTCACGGGCCATCTTTTCCCATTCAACAGCCATTTCACCCGCAATCTTCAAATATTTCTCCGCTATATCGGTTTTTCCTAACATAAAAGCCAGTTTACCATAGGAGGCAATCCCCATGATCGCTTTGACGGAGAGATTGGCATTATGGGCAAAATGTCCCGCGAAATCATCGGTACAGAGCTGGTTATCGGGATCTAATCCCTCTTCTACAAGGTAATCGGTCCAGATGGTCAATACATCCCAGTGTTGGGCGGCATAATCGGCATTCCCCTCCATTCCGGCAATGGCTGCCGCTAAAATCAACATATTCCCGGATTCTTCTATCGGCATGTCTCCACCATAGGTCTGTCCGTTGGCAATCGGGTAAGTACCCACATCGTGTGCTGCAAAAGGTTTGGTCCATTTTCCGCTTTCGCTGTAGTAGAAAATATGGTTCATCATCCCTTTTACCAACTCGGGGTTATAGATCAGGAATAATGGAGAAGAAGGATAGGTTATGTCCACCGTACCGATGGAACCATTACTGTTATTCTCCTTCGACAAAAACAGGAGTGTCCCGTTCTCGTCTTTTACCAGCTTGTGGGCTGCGATCGCCTGCCGGTAAGCCAGCGCGACCAGTTCGGCATATTTCCTGCCTCCTGCTTTTTCAGCATCGGCCATCATGGCCCGGTTGAAATCGTCACAACGTTTCATGATCGATGCATAGTCCGTTTCCGCACTTTTGAACGCCTGGAAAATATCTACCGTACCATCGTTGGTCCAGTAACCTTTCAGATTCTTCTCAAAATATTGTATGGAGTAAATATCATCGTAGCCCAGCATAATGTATCCGGCTTTATTTTCAGATGTCACCTGCCCAAGGTCACGGCTGTAAGCGAGTACCGTCATCTCTTTCGCTATATTCTCAGAGAGTACCTCCGGCATGGCTTCAGCAATTCCACCGTTTGTTTGGAACGCCTGCTTGGTATTCCAGTAATCGCCGAAATTCAAAGCTGCGTTGTCATTTCCCTCACCGGTCATGTAAAAGTAGCCCCAGTCAATCCGCACATTGTCCCCTTTCTTCTGAAGAAGAGGCTGTTCAACAGTTCCGGTTTTGAGGAAGGTCTTCCCTTCTTTTTCAATCTTTTCGAAACCGACTGCCTGGCTATCATTATTCACAGCCCATTGGGGGGTTGCCTCGAAATAGACCTGCACCTCATGGGATGCTTCGTCTTTAGACCTCACCTGGTAAGTCAGGTAACTTACCGGACGTGAAACAAGTGTCAGGTCTTCCAGCAGTAAAGGAGTAGTGAAGACCACATCGAGTTCTACCGGTCCACAGTCGAACGTATACACCGTTTGTGTAGGGAGCACACTTACCGATTTCTGTTCAGCAGTATGATCAAACGATACTTTGTTCTCTTCTTTCTCATACAGGCCGAAATCCACATATCCGCCGCCCGTCCTGTTATGACAATGGGCGGTAATGATGTTCTCTCCTTTCCTTAGGGTAGCCTTCACTTCGTCGGAAAGTTCCGCTATTACATTGTATTTCCATGAATAGCCGGTCTCTACAACCTGGATACCGTTGATATACAGTTCAAAAATATCATCGTGCGAATAGTGCAGGTAGATGGCTTTACCGCTCAGATCTTCTTCTAAATTGAACGTACGCCTCACCCAGATATCTTTTGTCCGCCAGAGGGTGGAGAGGTTAGGTTCGTTCGGCGTACCAAAAGCCGATTTTCCCGTAGCCCAGGATGCATCATTGAATGTAAGGTTCTTCCATGCATCCCCTGCCGGTTGGTCAAACGTATATTTACCTTCCCATTTTTCTTCACGGGCAGTTGGAAGAACAGGCTTCAGCGGCAGATTCTCTTTCCCCATGAACCGGTATACTTCGCCGTCCACCCTTAAGGCTCCCAGCAACGGGAATTCTTTATCGGTCCAATGCCGGGGCTGATCATCATACAAATTATCCGTATATGACCACGCGTTAAAATAGGGATCCACCGTTACCAAAGGATAAGCCGGTGCACGGAGCGCCGTGGTGAGGTCGGTAGGAATCACGGGGATCTCTTTGCCCTTATTGGTACAGGAGATCGTGAAAGGGAGCATCAACAGGGCAAAAACAATTGGCAAATTAATTTTAGTCATTTTTTAATCTTTAAAAGTAAGCCGTAAGAATAATACGGTAAAAGTATTTTTTTATTACTTGAAAAAAGCAAATCGATTTGTTACTAATGAATTATACACACGGGTAGGAGTGCTCACAGCCGGGCCGGAGCTGAAATAGCCCGCCAGCGTTATAAAAACTACATTTATCCTTTTCATTTCTATCAGAACTTTTGATTTTCATCCGGCCCGGGAGTACCATAGGCAGGATCTTTCGCCCGGATATAGAGATCCCCGTTCTTAAGCATTTTCACTTCTAACGGAACAATGGTTGTTCCCTGCCGATTAATAGTTTGCGCTGTCTCCGAGAGGTCGGTATTTTCAATCCCTTTACTGTTTAAAGGAGGAATATCCCCATTATAGAATGCCGTACACCACCATTTTCCATCTTTTGTCTGAAAAGGGGTGCCATGTCCGATAAATCTGCCTGCAAACTGTCTCGGCCCGTAGGGTCCTTCTATTTTATCCGCTACGGTATAATAGAGGTTATAAGACCCTTTCCTGCCGGTATCGGTTGACCAGGCCGTCCCGAATAATACATATTTGTCTCCTATTTTTTTTACGGTGCATCCCTCATGTCCTATACGGCTTATCATCTTCCCGGGGTTTTTGGGGTCAGGACGGCTTCCGGCAGGCTCTATATAAAGAGGATCGGTTACGAAACGGGTCAAATCGCTGCTGATCTGCGCAATATACGCATTTCCCCAAATGGCATACCATGTCCCATCATCATCCCTGAATAAAGAAGGATCATGCTTTTTATCAAAATTCTCTCCCATCGTATGAGTCCATGGACCTTTTACACTACTATCTCCTGAAAGTACAAAACTGCTGTTTATCTGGGGACAATGCACCAGTATCCATTTATTCCGGTCTTTATCCCAATGTATTTCAGGTGCCCAGATTAAATCCTTGTTCGGACTTTTTATTTTCGCTCTATCCTTATCATTATAATGATAAGTATCTTTTACCGTAAAGGGTGCCTCCTGGTATTCCCAATCTATAAGATCACGACTGCGCCAGATCTGGACAGTTGCACCGACAATGCTACCCTCGAAAAGGCCTTTATTATACGGGTCTCCACTCTCCCGGGGATCTCCGGGATTAGGCGTGGTACCGGTTAAATAATAAAAACCGTCCGGCGCGTACACGATATAAGGGTCGCGTATCCAGTGCTTTTTAATATACAGGGCACGGTCATGTGACTGAAGGCCTGATTCTATCTCGGCTCTCGACATTACCTGAGGCTGAGGTATTTGGGCCTCCGCTCGTGCAAATAAAATTGTTAGCAATATGGATAGTAACAACTTCGGTAATATTATTGGCTTTATTCTATACATACGATTTTTTATTATTTACAACTATGTAGGTACCTTTTTTATATTTATTCTGCTCTTGCTTAATGAGAACATTCAATTCTTTTTTCTTTGGGCTCTTTCCAACTCCTGGATTTTCGCCCAATCCGCTTCAACCATCGAATTCTTTGCCCACTTATGCCACATTTTTTTCATTTTTTCTACCTTGCCCGGCATTTGCCTGGATAGATCACGCATCTCCGTCCTGTCTTTCCTTACATTATATAACTCCCAGTTGTCCGGCTTGTTATCATCCCATGCCATCACCAGTTTGTAATCTCCCAAGCGGACAGCCCTGTTCCCCTCATGTTCCCAAAAAACAGGTTCTTTGTGAACAGGCCTGTCTTTCCCTTTTAGCTGGCTTGTAAAACTTTTTCCCTGCAACGGGTGGATACTGTTTCCCGCGTATTGCTTCGGATACCGGGTTTCTGCCAGATCAATGAAAGTAGCCATGATATCCGGTAAGAAAGCATACTGCCTGAGGATACTTCCCTGGTTTTTTTCAGGGATGCCTTCAGGCCATGAAACGATACAGGGAGTCGCTATCCCTCCTTCATGCATCCAGTGTTTATACTTTCTTAACGGCGTATTGGAAGCATTGGCCCATCCTTGCCCATAGGAAAGGAAATAACCTTCCTCGGTTTCCAGCTGGGCAGCGGGACCCCCTCCCAGCATTCCCCCTTCGGCACAGGCTCCGTTATCGTTAAGGAATATAATGATCGTATTTTCTATTAAGTTATTCGATTCCAGATAATTTATCAATCGCCCGATATTGGCATCCATCTGCTCGACCTGGGCGGCATAGATGGCCATACGCAGATCCATCTCTTTTTTCTTATCCTCATTCAGGCTATCCCAACTTCTGGAATCATCCGGAGGGAGTAAATTACCCGGCTCTATCAACTCCATATCCGTCATTCGGCGGAACCTTTCATTCCTTAGCGCGCTCCATCCCTTCATATATTTGCCTTTGTATTTATCAACGACTTCCTGCGGAGCCTGTAAGGGCCAGTGGGGTGCATTATAGGCTAAATAAAGGAAAAAAGGCCGGTCATTATCTGTTTCTTTGGCTTCCCTGATAAAATCGATCGCATAATCGGTAAAAGCATCGGTAGTATAGTAATCCGGTTCATCTATGGTGATTGCTGCATGATCGAGGGTGATCCCCCTCGGGTGTACCGGCTTGAAAAAGTTAGCGGCTCCCGCCAGGATTCCGTAAAACCTGTCGAATCCCCGCTGTAGGGGCCACTGCTCTTTCTCATGCATACCAAGGTGCCATTTTCCCGTCATCAGTGTGGTGTATCCGGCTTCTTTCAGTACCTCCGCGATCGTTACACTGTTCCTGTTCAGGAAGCCGCGGTAACCGGGGAGGTTAATGTCGAAAGCGACGGGATTCTCCGGGTCATTGGTCATATGCCCTATACCTGTCTGATGGGGATGGAGTCCGGTCATCAGGGATGCCCGGGTCGGGCAACTCCGGCCCGAATTATAGAACTGGGTAAACCGTACTCCTTTCCCGGCCAGAGCATCCAGATGGGGCGTATTGATCTCTCCTCCATAACATCCAAGATCCGAATACCCCATATCATCCGACATGATCAGAATGATATTGGGCCTTTGTGCCATTACATTCATTGCAAATGTAGTGGCTATGGTAACTGCTGATAACTTATTGGTAAATTTCATACGATTATTTTATTTTTCACATTACTGTGTATGGAACTCGCTTTAATTATCTTCTTGTGTATAATGATGTTCATGCTCGTTTCATCCTCTGTGTATTATTGATACGGTATTAAAATATCTCTCCTGTTTCTCCCGGGGAATTCCGGAACTGATGTTCAGTGGCCTTCATTTCCGTGGGTTGGCCTTCGTCGCCACATACTTCCATCCATTGCCTTAAAGCCTTGTCTAACCTTTCAATAATAGGGGCATTCTCCGGCAACCCGGCAATATTTTCCATACAATACCTGTCATTCTCTATATCATAGAGCTCAATAGCGGGCCTATGTTGATACTTATGGGTTATCCAGGCTGCAAACGGATCGTTTTCGCCCACTTCTTTCCATCGCCTGAATAATTTCCCCTCGGTTTCCGTATTCTGAAATACCATATCCGGCGTGAGGTTTACGATGTAACGATACTTCCTATCGGCAACCGCCCGGATCCCATAATACTCACTCCCACTATAAATTCCACGCGTTGTATGTAAAGAGAACGTATATTGCTTGTGCCCGGTCTCTTTAGCGGTCAATACACCCAGAAAACTTTTTCCGTCCAATTCACCTTGTGCTTCCGCTCCTGCCATTTCCAGAAAGGTAGGCACAATATCCACATACTCAACAATGGCATCAGAGGTGGTATTGGGTTGGATAACTCCGGGCCACCTGACGATACATGCCGATTTCACTCCGGATTCATAGAGGGTCCATTTGGCAAAAGGCAAACTATTTCCCTGCTCACTTAAAAAAACTACCGCAGATTGATCTCTTACTTGTCTTTGGTCCAAAATATGGAGTAATTGGCCGAATTCAGCATCCATATAATTTATTTCGGCCAGATAATCACAGAATTTTTCTCTTGTTTCCGGAATATCGACATAAAACGGAGGCAGTTTAATTTTTTCGGGATTAAAAAGGCCGGGATTCCCTTTATTCCATGGTGTATGGGGTTGCCTCGACATGACAAACAGGCAAAAGGGAGTATCCTCCGACTGGCATTCGCTGATAAAAGCGTCAATTGCCTCAAAGTCTATATCTCCTCCCTGTAGGGTATTCACATATAAATCCCAATCAAATACGGAGGACGGTTCAACATGTGATTTTCCGATTAACGCGACTTTATAGCCGGCCGGCTTTAAATGCCGGACAATACTCAGGGTTCCCTCTTTGGCCATCGTATGATTGGGATATGCCCCTGTCTTTACCGGCCATAAACCGGTCATTAAATTATGCCGGGTGGGTGAACTCATCGGGCATGCCTGGTATGCTTTCGTGAACAGCATCCCTTCCCCCGCAAAATCATCGATACGCGGGGTTTTGGAATCAGCACTGCCATAACAGCCTATGTCGTAATAGGAGCAATCATCTGCCATGAATAATACCAAATTGGGCTTTTCTGATTGTTGTCCGAATAACGAACATAGGGAAAGCCCTGTCACGGCCGTAGTGTACATTGATTTTCGTATCATAAGAAATAAGATTTAATACAGGCAATTAGGTCATTCTCTCAATAGTTGTGTTCAATTACCTTAGATACACAAGGCATTATACTTGAATTCGTCCTATCCTTGTTTTTCTGCTCCAACATCTTGCCGCCATACATCAAGCTTTTCGACAAGTTGATCCACGATATCAGGATATTGTGTAGCCACATTATTGGATTCGCTTATATCATTTTTCAGGTTGTATAATTCGCATGTTCCCGAATCATAAAACTGTATGAGTTTCCAGTCACCCGACCGGATGGCTGCGGAAGAACGACCTCCCAGAAAATGTGGTCTTTCAAGCGGATAGTGCCAGTAGAGCGAGCGTTCTGCTAATTTATCGGCCTTACCGGTCCAAAGCGGCCAGAGCGACAAGCCGTCCGGTTGCTGGAACAATTCCTGATCATTGACACCCAACATTTCACAGAAAGTAGGCAGATAGTCGTAAGTAACCACACTCTCATCAATCACCCTGCCTCCCGGGATTATTGCAGGAAAGTAGACGATCTTCGCAATCCGCAAACCCCCTTCATACTGGGAACTTTTTCCATCCCGCAGAGGGGTATTGGAGGTAATGGTAGTTTCCCCTCCGTTATCACTGGTAAATACAATCAAGGTATTATCGAGCATCCCCTTTTCTTTTAACTTCCGGATGATTCTACCTACACCATTATCTATGTCCCGCAATTGTGCGGCGAGATGCGGATTATTTTTTTTTGCCCGGAAATCGGCAGGCCACTTTTTATAGGGATCATTTTCGGGATTATTCTTCGAGGGATCGCTGGTACCCGCTCCCGGTTTACTCCTGAAATAATCCACATCTTCCGGTTTTCCCTGCACCTGAGTGTGCACGGCATAGTGACTCAGATAAAGAAAGAAAGGGGTCTTATTACTTTGCCTGTCAATAAACCGAATGGCTTCTTCATTCAAACGATCCACCAGGAACTCCTTATCTCCTTCGAGCAATTTCTCCACGTCTTTATTGAAATGATAGGGGTGAAACCAGGTACCATCGGCAATTCCTTCATTTTCCGAGACAATGACCTCATCAAACCCATGTTTATCGGGAGAAGATTCATAAGGAGCACCTGCCCTAGTATAGCCTGTCTGATGCCATTTACCGATCAGACCTGTATTATATCCCCGGCTTTTGAAGACTTCGGCAATGGTGGTATAATCCTCATTGAGATGCTTGGTATCATTCGGACGCAGATAATCTATGATACCGGTACGTGGCGGATACAAGCCTGTCATAAGGGCTGCACGGGTAGGAGAACTGACTGTCTGTGCAGCATAGGCGTTGGTAAACCGTATGCCGTTTTTCGCAAGTTCATCGAGATGGGGTGTTTCGTTGAATGAGTTACCATAACAACCCAACTCTGCATATCCCAGATCATCGGCTAAGATAAAAATTACATTCGGCGTTTTTTTACCGGTCTCAAAGGAAGCGAGCAATGCAGGCCCGATCCCGACGGCCGTTAACGTCATCCATATTTTATTTGTCGGTATTTTCATTGTAAACTATAAACTACATATAATTCTTATCAATTGGCGGATTCATGATTAATCCAATAGCCGGCCTTTCAATTACCACCTCTTTGCTTCGGGATGGGTTGCAAGAATCTTTTGCATGCTCTTAACGACCTTCGATTCCTTATCGGCAATATTCTTTGTTTCTAATGGATCATTCTTGTAATCGTATAATTCATAGAGTACATCTTTCGAATCCTCCCTGTTTTTCCATTCTACTAACCTATATCTCTCAGTACGAATAGCCCTTCCAATATATTTGCCGTGAGGATAGGCATGATAGGCATGATCCCTTATTCTTTTCTCCGGATCTTTCAAAATGGGCACCATACTTAATCCGTCGATCGGTTGCGGTGTTACTGGTTTCCCTAATCCGGCCAGTTCCGTCAGCGTAGGATAAATATCCACTGTCTCGGCCGGTTGTCCGGTAGATGTTCCGGGCGTAGTTACGCCGGGCGCGACCACGATCAAGGGTATCCTGTTGGCCTGCTCATAGTTGGTATGCTTTGTCCAATATCCATGGTCGCCCAGATGCCAGCCATGATCACCCCATAATACAATAATGGTATTATCAAGCATATCGAGCCGCTCCAGTTCATCCAGCAGGCGACCGACTTGGGCATCCATATAACTCATTGAAGCGTAATACCCATGTATCAGTTTTCGTGTCAGTGAATCGGCATAAACATATTGTCCCGGAGGAATGGGTTTAAACTGGTCGATCTCCCCTCCTCTCTTGGTAGCCATTTTCGGGGCATTCTCGGCATCTTTCTCATATTCCGGCATAGGGAGTTTATCCGGGTCATACATATCCCAGTATTTTTTAGGGGCGCTGAAAGGAAGATGCGGACGGACAAAACCGACAGCCATAAAGAAAGGCTGGTCCGGCTCTTTTTTCAATTCCCGTAATCTGTCAATTGCCTTCCTGGCCACCCGCCCATCGGCATATGCTTCATCCACCACATCAAGCGCTTCCCAGGCTGCCCCGCGTGGTAGTCTTCCAATCTGGGTATCGGGAAAAAAGAGGCGTGTATTTTCAAAAAGCGCTTCCTCACGGGTTAACTGGCGGTCCGTACTTTCCGGCAGCAGGTACTCAATCAATTTATCCGAATGGTGAGGGATGCTCCATGAAGCTTTATCGTCCGTATTACCATGACCTACATGGAATACTTTCCCTATAGCTTCGGTATGATAACCCGCTTTTATGAAGAATTGGGGCAAAGTGACCGCATCAGGATAAACATCCCGCAATTGACGTCCGAAATTGTAGAGTCCGGAAGTGGTGGAACGGGCTCCTGTCAGCAAATTATAACGGGAAGCCACGCTTACGGCCTGATTACAATAGGCCATGTCGAACCTGACGCCTTGGCCGGCCAGCCTATCGATATTCGGGCTCACCGCTACATTATCACCATAACATCCTAAATTGGGTTTCAAATCATCCACAAGGATCATCAAAACATTCCGGGGTTTCTCTTCTGTGACCTGTTGGGCCTTTGTCAGGCCGGGAACAGTACTTACTCCTCCAATAAGTAATAACTTATTTAATTGTTTCAGGTAACGCATTTTAATTCACTTTTATTTATTTTTCATATGATTTCCTATTCCTGGGGGAGAATGATTATCAGAAGTCTACCTCTGAAACATTGTCCGGTAATTCCTACCATATATAGTTAAAAAAATGGTAAGCCTTCTTTCCAAAAGACCTCTTTGTTCGAAATATACCAACTTTTTCCTTTATCCTTATTCCCCTGATAGAACAGGTATGTCCTGCCGTTAGGATCTGTAAATATATGGGGATGCCCCGATTCACTCTCGTTCCACTCCCCCGGTTTCCCATTAGGCAAGAATGGTTCATTAAACAATCTTTTCCATGTCAGCCCGTCATTGCTAACCGCCACTCCCACTTGTTGAGGCCAGTTGTTGTAAGCCCCGGCATAAAACATATACATTCTGTTATTTTGTATTGTAATGGAAGCACCTTCTATACATTCACCCTCCCAGGGTAATTGTGGAAACAGAATAGGCGCATCGACCGGTTGTTGCCAATCTTTCCTGTTAAAATTTGTTTCTTTTGGGGCCACTGCCACGCCCAGCATCTGTATTTTGAAATCGGGATCACGCGTGGCAAAATAGAGGAAATATTGATCATTGAACTCATATACTTCCGCATCAATTGCCCGGCCGCAATTCCACTCACCCTCAGCCCTGAAAATCGGATTGGTCTTGTTACGTTCAAACCGGATCCCGTCTGAAGAAAAAGCGTGACAAATAGCATCATTACGCCCATTCCCATAAGTCTGATAAAAGAGATGCACCGTTCCATCCCTCACCAAGGCACCGGGAGCGCATAATCCGTTTTTCTCATACGCTGCCTGCGGGTCGGGAATGATTTCTCCTATTTTCTCCCACGTTATCAGATCCTTGCTTTCTGCAATTCCTATATTCCACCCGGAGTTCTCGTTCCCCTTCATCGGAGGAATAGAATAATACATCAAATAACGTCCGTCAAAATACACAACATGGGGATCTTTGGAAAAAGGCACCCCGGTACGTGAAGTATCTCCGAACATCATCTGTTTTTTCTGTTGATTTCCTTCAGACTGATTAGTCACGAGTAACGGTATTTCATAATTCGGGTCGATAAACAATTCATCCACACCGTTGACATCCCTGAACCCAACCGCGCTGATAAACATATTCCGGGGATGGATGGCCGATTCGCTCTGATGAGCGTGAAACACTATCTTCCAGTCGCCTTTCTTGTCTTTGAACATAGCGCTATGTCCTACCCCCACCAAATTTCCCGGCTTCTGCAATAACGGATTATGGGGATACTTTGTCCATTCGCCCATGATATCGGTAGCAGTGGCGCAACCGATCCCATAGAATGGGCTTTCATAACTGTTCGCAGAATAGGTCAGATAATATATTCCTTCATGCTTGATCACAAACGCCCCTTCATTTACCCGTGGCCACACTTTTTCCCACTCCTGCGACACATGAATACAGGGATGCAACGTTTCTTTCTTGATGGTCATTAAATCCTCTTCGAGTTCAGCGACCCAGATATTCAATCCGTCATTGAACCGGTCAAAGAAAAGATACGGAGTTCCGTCGTCATCAATAAACAAGGAGTTGTCGATTGATTTTTCACCCTCTAACATCGGCTTTTTTACTTCCTGTATGAAAGGCCCCAAGGGCGAGTCTGAAGTTGCTACACAAATATGTGCTTCGGCAGAATAATACATATAGAATTTGCCGTTAACATAATACACTTCCGGGGCCCAGAACCACTTGTCCCCATAGGAATTGTCTTTGTGCAACGCCAGCCTGTCCTCCGGATTGGCGGCTCTTTTCCAGCTCTTCAAATCCTCGGAGGTCATCACCTCTATCCCGTTTGCAGCACCAGTACCATATGCATAGTAGATATCGTTGTGCAATAAAATGAACGGATCCGCCAAAGGGACCAGTGCCCTGCTACTAATACCTCCCTCGTTATGTGTATTATTGTCAGGATTACTTCTACAGGGAATTACCGCGATCAGGCAAAGCATCAAAATAATCAACAGATTTAATTTTTTTTTCAATGATTCAGATACTCGTTTCATGTGTTTAATTTATTATGAACAGACCACTCAAAATAACAGTTTATTATTTTATTACATTAAAATTTCCGTATCAATAAATACCAAAAATGTATCAATAAATTTTTAAAACTGTGAAACAGTTCCTTACGCAGAAGATGTAAAAAAGCGACCAGATGAAATATCCGGCCGCTTAATAATTATCTTTCACCACAGCGTATCGTTATAATTCTTCTTCGATTGCCCTTATCTTCTTCTCCAATAGGAGCAATTCCGATTTGATCTTTTCCACTTTCTGATTCATATCGTCCAGCAGATGATTCCCTTTTTTGGAAGATACCGAAAGGAATCCGATATTATTTTCGTAGGTCTGCAATTCATTTTTTATGCGTTCATACTGGCGTACCAGTTTTTCACGTTCCCTGAAAAGCTGGCCTTTTGAATTATCCGATTTAGCCATATCGGAAATCGTACTCTTGTAAGCTTCCAGTTTCCGTTCGGCCTTACCGATATTTAATCTGTCGAACTGGGCTTCCGTGACATCATAAAACTCTTTATAAATACGGTCTTTCATTTTATAAGGAACATGACCGACCTCATACCATTGATCCATCAACTCATGGAGTTTGGACAAAGCCTCTTCCGCCTCCAGAGAGGTATCCAATTGATTTATATTCTCAATGATCACTCTTTTTTTCTCCAGATTCTTTTGTTCCTGTTCATATTGGGAAGAGGTATTCAATTTCTTCTGTTCAAAGAAGTGATCACAAGCTGAAATAAACCGTTTCCAGATACTGTCGACATATTTGTGCGGAACGATACCGATAGTTTTCCACTCTTTCTGGATATCGATCATTTCCCGTGTCGTATTTTTCCAGTCATGACTGTCTTTGAGGATTTCAGCACGTTCACAGAGGGTAATTTTTTTCTTGAGGTTCTCTTCCATCTCCCCACGAAGAGATTTGTAAAACTCATTCTTGCTTCTGAAAAAGAAGTCACAGGCAGCCCGGTAGCGTTTATAAATCTTTGTATTCCATTTTCTTGGTACAAATCCTATCTGACGCCATTGCGATTGGATATCAAGCACCTCTTTTACCTTGTTGTTCCAATCTTTGACAGATTTGAGCTGGCTATAATCAATTGCTTCGAGTTTTTCACACAGAGCGGTCTTTAATTCCAGATTGTCATTTTCTTTCTCCCTTAACTCCTCGAAATGAGCCTGGTATTTTTTATTGATCTGGGTCGACGCTTCTTTAAAACGGTTCCAGATAGCTTCCCTTTCCTTTCTGGAAACAGGGCCGATCTCCCT
>ENA-UOOI01002788-UOOI01002788.1-fermentation-metagenome-genome-assembly--contig:-NODE-2788-length-14301-cov-45.741822_pt1 | contig 14301 bp, 9 predicted proteins | sample MGYA00245779_ERZ724027 | MGnify/ENA primary metagenome ERZ724027 (study PRJEB28704, sample SAMN03018318) | fermentation metagenome | biome: anthropogenic terrestrial biome; feature: soil; material... | reverse complement strand
TTTTATAAATTTTTGGGTAATAACAGAATTTAGAGGATTTCTACAGAGCCAAAATTTTAAATATTATAATAATGCCAGCTGCTTTTTAACGTTCTCCATGCCCCAGTAAATTTATCTATACTCAAATATTTTACTACTGGTACAGGATTAAAAATTTATTTGGTAACTTGTCTGCCAATGTTTCTACTTTCCAGCTACTGGAAAATAAAGAATTTTGTAAAAGCAGAGTTCAATTGAATTAATATAAAACCGCAAGAATATATCTAAATTGAATGACATAGTCAATATCAATCTAGAAAGTATTTAGAAAGTATTCAATTTTTCTTGGTAGTAATTGAAAATTAAGTATAGTGATAACCAATTATCAGAATCAAGAGTAATAGGAGGTAAAATGAGTGACAGTAGAAGAAAATTTGCAGCTGATGGTGACCCTTGACGATGCATGGAACTCACAGGACTGGGATACCTTTAAGAAACGTCATTCTGAAGACGTTGCTGTGTACTGGCCAGGCCAACCGGAGCCAACAAGAGGAAAAAAGGCGCATCATGAAGAAGCTGTGCAATTTTTTAAGACATTTCCGGACAACCATATCGAGAACAAGCCCTACAAAGTGCTTTTTGGCCAAGGCGACTGGACCTGTTCAGTAGCCATATTCACAGGTACCATGAAAGGACCTATGAAGGGACCCGATGGAAAAGAAATCCAGTCCACAAATAAGAAATTCAAAGTGGAATTCTGTACAGTTGCTCACTGGAAAGATGGTGAGATTATCGAAGAGAAGCTCTTCTATGACCTTGTGGGATTAATGAGGCAGATTGGCCTGATGTGAGGAATAAAATAGTTTGAAGAAAAAGCATCAGTTGTCCAAATCTATCTTGAGCTTTTTTATCTTCTGCTCATGTTATCTTCTATTTTTTATCTTCTGTTTTGTTACTTTCTGCTTTTGATATCTTCTATTTATGTAATCTTCTTTCTTTTTGGTTTCTCCTGCTTTTCAGATCTCTCAATTAAAGATATATATTTTCCCAGTTATCTTCCTTAATTAAGGGATAAAGCAAATGGTAAATACACTTTCTCACCTGGGAATTGGTCTTTTGATTGCCATGACTCTCGGTTTCAAAGGAAAAAAGCGAAACACTCTGGCATTTCTGGCAATCCTTCCTGACCTGGACTTTATTCCGTACATCTTATTCGCTGTCGTGAGCGGCAGTGTGAGCCATCAGACAAGAAATCAGCTTTTTTACCTGCTCGGGCACAGGGAGTTTATGCACTCAATTCTTTTCATCCTGCTTGTTACTCTTCTGATCTGGCTTAAAACAAAAGACCGCCTGTTCACAGCCGCCGGATTTGCAGCCATCTTTTCCCATGTTTACCTCGACTACACTACAAGCTGGAAAATGCGCCCCTTTTACCCGTTCAGCACAGATGCATCCATTATGGGAGCAGTTTACTTTTTTGACCCGCTGGCAAACCTCCTTCCCCTACTGCCTATTTTCGTTTTACTTGTTGCCTACATGAAGGATCGCGGAAAATGGCAAGGAAAGTTCAATAATTTCTGTGCCTTTGTCGCGAATAACCGTAGCAGATTCTATATCACCCACGCAGTCGTGCTTGTGATCTGGCTTACAGTCCTGCCTGTGGCAAAATTATTTCTTGTGAATTATATCTCTGGTGCAGAAGGCGCAAAAATCAACTATCAGGACACCTATCCTTCGTCCTTCGGGAAGTTTCTTGCTGCATATTCGTATAACTCCACGCATTACAAGATTCTGGAAGTCAGCTACTGGTCTGGCATCGAAAAAAGCGGTTATATCGAGAAAATAAACGTGACCGGCGACGTTCCCGATGCATCTATGTATGTAGAAAGAGCCGGAAAACTCTACAGTACAACCGTTCCTCAGAATATCGATTATCCTGCCTACAGCGTTTCTGAAAAAAATGGCTTGGTAACTGTCTTGTTGAGCGATGCGAGAAACTCATATGTTAAATACTGGGCTTATTTTAAAACAGTTTACAGGTTCGTTTTTGATACGGAGAGCGGGGAATATGTGGTGTATGCGAGCGATAGGCAGGGGGAGAGGGAGGAAAGATTGGAGGAGAACTGGTTTGGGTAAGATTGCAGTACGTGCATTTTATTTCAAAAAGTAATTATTTCTTAAGTTTTTCTGTCAAATAATTTGACAAGACTTAAAAAGAATTAGCATATATCGAGTTACATGGATAAAGAAGCCTTCCTGCATCAGTTTGAATTCTCTCTAGTAAACAATGACAAAAGATTGTTTGCTAAAACCATCTATGATCTTCCTGCTGATGTAATAGTTGGCTTTACCAAAGAAGAATTTTCGCGAGTTATTTGCATTTCCCATCACTTTAGCTCACAGAAAATGGACAGGTTAGCTAATTTTCTTGAAACTAAAGGATCATCGTTTCTTAAAAGTGCCTTAAAGGGGGTTGATGAGCTCAATAATTGTTTTCTCAGTAAATTTTACTATAGTTTATTTATCTCTCTCTATGAAGCAAATACAGAAAAAGTCAAGCGTGTATTAGTAAACAATGCTGTTGAATGCGACAAGCTTGCAGAGATGGGCATTGATAGCATAGAAAATATTGAGATTGCTGTCCGTCTTTACAGCGAGATCAGGGAAATTTTACCCAAAACAAGCTTGGACTACGCTATTGTGTTAATGAACGAGGGTTCTGCAAGACAAACACTTGCGGATATGGGCATTAACAGTATAGAAAATCTTGAGACTGCTGTCCGCCTTTACAGCGATACAAGGAAAATATTTCACGAAACAAGTTTAGATCATGCTCTTACGTTGGTGAATGAAAGTGAAGCAAGGTCAAAACTTGCAGGTATGGATGTTGATAGCGAGGAAAATTTTAATAGATCAAAGAAGTTGTATTTGGAAAGTATTTTAATTCTTGAAAAATTAGGAGAAGGATGGTCATATTCGATCGCCTTACTGAATTTAAACAGTCTGTTGAAATATAATTTCTACAAAACCGGAGATAAGAAATATCTCGAAGAATGGGAGAGAAATCTCGGTGATATTGAGAAAAAAATAAAAAATCGAGATATCAGATATAAAGAACATATAATGGCAAGAATTCATGAAATACGTGCTAGTTTACTTGAGTTCGACGGAGATCTTGGGATATATAATGCATCTCTTGAATATTATAAAGCGTACGAGATTTCAAACGAAATTTTTTATAAATTTATGAAAGATTTCTGCCAAGCAAGAATAGTTAAACCTTCAATTTTTTGTAACCTTGTGTCTGACTGGAAAGAAGTAGAGAAAGAAGGCATCTTTCTTGATTATTACGATTACGCTATCTTCGAGTGCCATTTGGAAAATGCCTTGAGAGGCACTATTAACGAAGAAGATGAGTTGAAATTTGCAGTAGAGAAACTTACGGAAATCAGAGACAGAACACAAATTAAGATTATTAAAGATAGAGTTTCGGCTTACATCCATCTCTTGCAGGCTCTTGTTGATTGCTTTAACAACGACTCTTGCAAAGAAGCATCAGAGAATGTTAAAGAAGGCTGTAAAATCTTCCGTGAATATGGGGATAAACAGGGGCAGCAAATGTGTGAGATTTTTCACGATGCAGTTGTGAAAAAAACAAATCCCAATGCATGGCAGGAAATAATTAGAAATAGGGAATTCTCATCTAATTTTTACAACTTGCTCTGTGAATACTCAGATCGTAGAAGAGCAAACCTTGAGTTTTATATGTCAGGTCAATTACATACAAAAGTAAATACTATTTCTGAGAACGTTGAACAAATAAAAGAGATTTCAATAAATATTGAGAATAAGATTGATGAAATCATAAATCAGATACGTTCAGAATTTACTGAAATAGAAGATCAAATTGGAGAAGGATTTAAAGGTACAGATGCTGAATTCCTACAAATAAAATGTAAAGCTGATAGTTCTCAGCAGGATCTTGAATATTTGGTTCAAGTTTCAAACAATGTGGATAGAAAAGAAGGGGAATGCATCAGGGAATTTTCATTACAGATGCTTGAGCTTATGAAAAAAGGAGATTATGAAGCTGTAAAGCGTTTTAATGAGAAAATTATTCAAAATAGTTCTTCTATTATAGAAATTATAGAAGCAACAAATATTCCAGAAAGGCAAAAAGTAGAAGCAAAGTCTAAACTTGCTGATCTCAAAAAGATACCGGGAATTTTGAAGGAAAAAGCGAAATCTTTCAGTGTAGATGTCACAAAAGATGTAGTAGTAACTCTGACTTCTGGTGAGATTATTAAATTACTTACACCAGTGCTTTCAACTGCGGTCTTCGGTGTGCCTATACCTTCTCAGATTTTAAGAATACTGCTCGAAGCTATCAGAAATTAATGAGTTTATCATACTTGTTCTTCTCTTTTTAGTGTTGGAATCTTTATTTTTGTCTCTTTTAGATCTCCGCCGCCTGCTTCGCAGGCGTGTACCAGCCCTGTTCTCTAAGTCACGTATATTCAAAAACCGACTCCGCGCTTTTAAAATTCTAAAATCTATACCGTCAGGTACTCAATCTCTCAAAAAATCGACTCAAAAAACCCGCCCCGAGAAATAAGTCTCCGCCCGACTCCCCTCCGGACAAAAACCCCGCCGCCGGAAACAAATCCCAGAAAATCTCTATTTCGGCAGCAGTTTGAGTGAAGAATTATTTTTCTTCACCCGCGTGCATTATTCAGTCTTCTCCAATATCTCCTTCAACGTCTTTGTCGTCTTCAACGAATTCCTCGGATTCGTCGAGAGTTTCAAGATCTTCGGATTCGTCAAAGTCTTCGAGTTTTTTGACTTTAGAGGCTGTGAGTTCCTTTTCGGTATTTACTTTTTCGATCCTGGCCATACCTGCAACTTTGTCTCCGGGTTTCAGATTAATGATTCTTACACCCTGGGTGTTTCTTCCCTGAATCGAGATATCTTTCGCCGGGATGCGGATAATGATACCTTCGGCACTGGTGAAGATAAGCTCGTCGTCTTCAGCTACGGATCGGACTCTTGAAACCGGGCCGTTTCTCTCATTAGTAACGATCGTAATCACGCCTTTTCCACCGCGGCGGTGCGTGGGATATTGGGAGTACTCAGATCTCTTGCCATAGCCGTTTTCAGTTACGGTCAGGAGGGTTGTGGTCTCGTCAACAACATCCAGACTGACAACCTCATCGTCCGGACCGTCAAGGGTCATCCCGCGGACGCCTCTTGCAGTTCTGCCCATTGGACGTACATCTTCTTCAGAGAAGCGGATAGCTTTGCCTTTCTTTGAAACCATCAACACTTCCTTTTTCCCGTCGGTAAGGAGAACTCTTACAAGCTCATCTCCTTCGTCTAGAGTGACTGCGATTATGCCGGCTTTTCTAGGATTACTGAACTCCGAGAGAGCAGTCTTCTTAATTGTACCTTCCCTTGTTGCCATAAGCAGGTATCGATCTTCAGCAAACTCCTTTACCGGGATCATGGCAGTAACCATTTCACTTTCCTGAAGTTCCAGAAGATTTACTATGGCTTTGCCTCTCGACTGCCGCGAACCCTCCGGGATTTCATAAACTTTCTGCCAGTAAAGCCTGCCAAGGTTCGTAAAAAACAGGATATAGTTATGAGTTGAAGAAATGAAGAGATTCTCCACAAAGTCTTCTTCCTTCGTCTCCATGCCGATTATACCCCGTCCTCCGCGGCGTTGCATAGTATAGGTGTTCAGAGGGATGCGCTTTATGTAGCCTCCGTTCGTCATCGTGACCACAACATCCTCTTCATGAATTAGGTCCTCTTCCCTGAACTCAGCAATATCCGGCACGATTTTTGTTCTGCGGGCACCCCCGTAATTTTCCTTGAGCTCCAGAAGTTCATTCCTGATAATCTCGTACTTTAGTTCATCGCTTCCAAGGATTTCCCTGAGTTCGGCGATCAGTTTTACAAGGCCTTCCAGCTCCTCAAGGATCTTCTGGGTCTCAAGTCCTGTCAGGCGTTGCAGACGCATATCAAGAATAGCTTTTGATTGAACCTCATCAAGGGCAAAATTCTCAATCAAACCCTGCTTTGCCTCATCAGCATTTGTCGAGCCCTTGATCAGGGCGACTATCTCATCTATATTATCCAGGGCAATCCTGAGCCCTTCAAGGATATGAGCTCTTTCCTCGCTCTTTCTGAAATTATAAAGCGTCCGTTTCTGGATAATCTCCAGCCTGTGTTCCAGGTAGATCTCAAGAAGCTCCTTCAGGTTCAATTCTTCTGGCTTTCCGTCAACAAGAGCCAGATTAATTATCCCGAAAGTGGTCTCCATTTGAGTGTGCTTGTAGAGCTGATTTAGAATAACCTTTGGATTTGTGCCTCGAGAAAGCTCGATAACAACCCTGATTCCTTCTCTGTCAGACTCATCCCTAAGGTCAGAAATCCCAGCAATTATTTTTTCCCGAACTAACCTGGCAATATTTTCGATCATCCTGGCTTTGTTTACCTGATAGGGAAGCTCGGTTAAAACAATCTGATGCTTATCTTTCTTCAAATCCTGAATCTCGACAACTGCCCGGATCTTTATAGAACCTCTTCCGGTCATAAATGCCGATTTCGTACCTGCGGTCCCGATAATATGGGCACCTGTAGGAAAGTCAGGTCCTTTAATCACAGTCATGAGTTCAGGTACTGTAACTTCAGGGTTCTCGATAAGCATGAGGGTTCCGTCAATTACCTCCCCCAGGTTATGGGGAGCCATGTTTGTTGCCATTCCGACTGCAATGCCTGTGGACCCATTGATAAGGAGATTTGGAAGTTTTGCAGGAAGGACTTCGGGCTCCTCCAGGGACCCGTCGTAGTTTGGTCTGAAAGGTACGGTTTCTTTATCAATGTCTGCCAGCATTTCCTCTGAGATCTTGTCCATACGGACTTCGGTGTAACGCATAGCAGCAGCCGAGTCTCCATCTATTGACCCGAAGTTTCCCTGCCCATCAATTAAAGGATAGCGGAGAGAGAAATCCTGGACCATACGCACAATACTGTCATAAACCGCAGAATCTCCATGTGGGTGGTATTTACCGAGCACGTCTCCTACCACACGGGCTGACTTCTTATAGGGCTTATCATGCGTAATCCCTGCCTCTTTCATGGCAAAAAGGATCCTGCGGTGAACTGGCTTCAAGCCATCTCTGGCATCAGGAAGAGCTCTTCCAACGATTACACTCATGGCATAATTGATATACGAGCGTTTCATTTCATCGTCAATGAGGACAGCTGTGATTCCTTCTCTTTCGGGTTCCAGCTCATTATCCTCAGGATCGTCAGAAGTAAACGTAGTTTGATAAAAATCTTTCATTTGAGCTTCCGATTTGTTTTCTTCATTGTTTTTTTCCATTTTTTAGCCACCTCAGATGTCTAGATCCACAACTTCTTTTGCGTGCGTTTCTATGAAGTTCCGACGTGGCTCCACTTCATCTCCCATGAGAACTCGGAAGATTTCATCAGCCCGGATAGCATCGTCTAAAGTTACCTGTAAAAGAGTTCGGGTCTCTGGATTCATGGTGGTCTCCCAGAGTTGGTCAGGGTTCATCTCTCCAAGTCCTTTATAACGCTGGATAGAAATTCCCTTTTCCCCGAGTTCATTCAGCTTTTCATCCAACTCCCGGTCTGAATATACGTAGTGTTCTGCCTTTCCCTTCTTTATGCGGTAAAGAGGCGGTTGGGCTATGTACACATACCCGGCATCAATAAGCTGCCGCATATAACGGAAGAACAGCGTGAGAAGGAGGGTTCTTATATGCGCTCCGTCCACATCAGCATCAGTCATAATGATTACCTTGTGGTAGCGTGCGCTCTCCAGATCAAAATCCTCACTGACGCCTGTGCCTATGGCTGTAATCAGGGAAATGACCTCGTTGTTTTTCAAGATCTTTGCAAGCCTGGCTTTTTCCACATTCAAAATCTTTCCACGCAGAGGAAGAATAGCCTGGAACCCTCTGTCTCTGCCTTGCTTTGCCGAGCCACCTGCAGAATCTCCTTCTACAATGTAAATCTCACATAATTTAGGGTTTTTTTCCGAGCAGTCCGCAAGTTTTCCCGGAAGAGTACTGACTTCAAGAGCGTTTTTTCTCCTGGTCAGTTCTCTTGCCTTTTTTGCAGCTTCTCTGGCTTTCTGAGCAAGGAGAGCTTTTTCAAGAATGACGTTTGCAACCCTGGGATTTTCCTCAAAATATTCTGCAAGTCCGTCAGTTACAAGGGAGTCCACAATTCCTTTGACATCGCTGTTTCCAAGCCTTGTCTTGGTCTGTCCCTCAAACTGGGGTTCCATAAGTTTGACACTGATAATTGCGGTCAGCCCTTCCCTTACATCATCGCCTGTGAGCTTTGTATCCTCTTTGGAAAGCTTATTAGCTTTAATGTAGTCATTTGCAACTCTTGTAAGCGCGGTCTTGAAACCAATAATATGGGTTCCGCCTTCGTGAGTATTGATATTGTTTGCAAAAGAGTACACATTCTCTGAATAGCTGCTCGTGTACTGCATTGCAATTTCTACTATCATATCGTCCCTTTGCCGCTCGAAATAAATCGACTTTTCATGAAGGGGCTGCTTTTTCTTGTTCAGGTACTCAACGAATTCAACTATTCCGCCGTCGTATGTTAAAGTCTCAGTCTGCCCGTCCGGGGTTCTTAAATCTCTGAGGCTGATAGTAATACCACGATTCAGGAAAGCAAGTTCTCTTAATCTGCTCAAGAGAATATCGTAATCAAAGTCCAAAGTCTCGAATATTTTTGCATCCGGTTTAAAGGTGGTTTTCGTGCCTGTTGTCTGAGCTGCCTCAATTTCCTGGACATCAGTCTCAGGCTTCCCACGGATATAGCGCTGGAAATATTTCTTGCCGTCTCTTAATACCTCTACTTCAAGCCACTCCGAAAGTGCGTTTACGACAGAAACTCCTACCCCGTGCAGTCCTCCTGAGACTTTGTAGGCGTTTTTGTCAAATTTCCCTCCTGCGTGCAGAATAGTCATTACAACTTCAAGAGCTGATTTTTTGTGAAAAGGATGGGGATCGATTGGGATACCTCTCCCGTTATCCAGAACTGTCACACTTCCGTCCGGATTGAGCGTGACATCTATTCTGGTACAGAAGCCTGCAAGAGCTTCATCAATGCTATTGTCTACTACCTCATAGACTAGGTGGTGAAGCCCGCGGCTATCCGTGCTCCCTATGTACATACTGGGACGTTTTCGGACAGCTTCCAGGCCTTCGAGCACCTGGATACGCGAAGCATCGTAAACCTGTTTATCACTCATCTTGGTTTATTCTCCGTAAAAATCTGGTACATTATCTAATCACTTAACATTACACTTTTTTTAGAAAATTCGCGGGAAAACTTTCGCTAAAATAAATCTCAGAAATCGTATCAATTTAGTAAACCTTCAGTTTTTTATTGAACGATTTATAATATAACCATTATTTCTCTTATCATGGATCAAATTCAATATGCGCTCATACATTTTAAGCCTTTAGATTCCCTGAAAATTGCACAAGATTTTTCAGTATCAATCCTCTCAAAATAGGAAATATTTAACATAATTTTGTGCCTAAATATACGCTTTTCATACTAATTTTTTAGTGAGTCTTTAATTTAAATAAATATTCTCTGTTTCACTCGCAAAATTTATCTCTTATAATATGTCAGGACAGGAGTCACGGCACTTAAAAAATTCCGGCGGATCTTCACATACAAATTCCAGATTATACTTTGGCAGTATTTTGGCAGCTCAAAAGTAATTCCTAAATAAGAAACCAACTCGAAATACATCCTGACTATCGTAAAATATTAACTGGACATTCTGCTGCAAGAAACCCGATAGGATTTTCTCACTGTTAACTTTAAGGCCAAATCTCCACTCAATAACTTAGAATGTAACTATATAAACTTAACCAACTTCAGTTCGGATTTCATGCCGCAATCGCTGAGACGCAACCGTTGGGCCGCAACCGCGGCGTCGGTTGATCACGCCGTTTCCAGAGGCTTTTCGATCAAACCTTTTCTCAAAAGGTTTGCGTTTTTGATCAAACTTTTTTTGAAAAAGTTTGCGGTCAAGCCTTTTTTCAAAAGTTTGTGAGCAAGCCGCTATCAGAATTTTTCTTTCAAACCATCCCAAGTTCTTTGAGTCTGTTGGGTAGGTAGACCTCGGTTACGAAGTCAAGGCCTTTTCCGGCAAATGCCTGCTGTTCGGCCTTTTTCCCTATATCGAGCTGGAGCTGGATTTGTTCTTTCCAGTAATCGGACTCGAAGCGTGGATCGGAAAGTTCGCTTCGCAGTGCGCTTATATCTTGTTCTGTGAGCTTGTCGGTCGAGAGTTCATATTCGACAATATCCGAGGGCTGGAGGCCAAGGAACTTGGCTGAGGGAGTTGCCATGTATTCCGAGAGATGAGCACTTTTTATAGCCCCGTAGGCTACAGAGGCAAAGATTCTGTAGGACCAGGGATCTCCGTCAGTAAAAACAGCTACAGGGATTTCTAATTCCTCGTTCATACGCTTGATAATCCTTCGGGTTGACCGTGCAGGCTGACCTTTAAGGTGAACAAGGATTGCATTGTAAGTCTCATCAAACCCATTTTCCATCAAACGTGCGTACATACCACCGGTTTCTATGGCAATAATCATGCTTGCATCATGCGTTTTAAATTCAATATTTTCCACATTGAAAGGAATCTGATATCCTCCTTCGCCCACATCCTTCTGGCAATGGATATTCCGCTCTCCCCGTTTCGTCTGTTCAGAAATTTCAATAGGCCCGAACATGGTAGCCCCATCTTCTTCAGGGCGCATATGGAAAAATTCTCTCTGAAGAGTAGTAAGGAGTTCAAGGTCTTCGATCAGGCGATCGCTCTCAGCCTGTTCTTTGAATTTCGCAGCTTCCCAACCTTCTGAGATATAGTAAAGTTCTCGAAGTGTTGAACCGCGGTTATGGGCAAGGTGCTCACGAATAATGAAGTCTGTTGCATAAATGGTCTTCAGGAGCTGGAAGGCGCCTTTTACGGTTTTTGCACTCCTTTCACTTTCCCTGTCTCCGTAAACCCAGACATCACTCTCATCGCAATATTCAATATTTGCCTTTGTCCGGCTTGGAAGGCTGACACTTGGGACAACCTCATCTTCGAACTGGTTGTAAATTTTCTCTGCGAGCTCAAGCAGCTTTTCCCTTGCCAGGAGATTTCCCTTAATTGTTTTGCTATTTGCTTCTGTTGACATTTTATACCCCCTTGAAGGCTTTTGCCCCGGTTACAAGCTCTTCCTCAAGCCCTTCCACAATCAGGTCAGGAAGTTTTTCAAGTTCTTTATCGGTTACTGATCCTATCCTGTAGCTGAGCACCTTTGAAGACCCAACTGCTGAAGATATATCCCATACATAATCGTAATCATTGCCCAGAGTCACAACCTTTGGTTCGGGCTTTGCCCTGCTGATTGTCCAGGGCAGCATTTCATGGATTCTGAAAGTGCAGGCAGAATTTCCGAAGTTCTTGACCTTAATCACAACATCTGCAGTCTCATCTTCATTCCTTTTCACTTTCCTGTGTACAAGCACGTTTCCCATAATCTTCGCAACAACAGGATTGATATTAGGGACATCTTTTTCCAGGATATTTGCAACCTTTGCAGCCATTTTAGGGAGTATCTTTGTAATGATAATTTCTTTTTCCCGGCGCTTCTTGAGGTTACTCTGCTTGCTGAGATATTGTTTGAGTTTCCTTGCGACATCCTTGATTGCAAGGTCAACCTCGTCTTTAATTACAGGAATATCGGCAATCGCATCTTTTGATTCCGAGGTAAAGGGTACGTTGATAGAGGCAACATGAATGAGGAGAATAGCAGGGCCTACAGGAATTCCCCCTCCTGGCTGGTTTAAGCCATACTGTTTCCATCTAATGTCTTCTACTGCATGCGTGGTCACGCAGCCTCCCTGCTGGTAAAGCAAAGGCACACGGTTAGCAAAACGCATTATACTGATCTTTTCATCTTTTGGAAGGTTTCCCCCATAGGCAAGCCCAACTTCCACTACAAAAGGACTTCCGGAATATACTGCGGGTTTTCGCGTGCTTGTGGCAATAAAATCCACATTCGTTTCTTTCTCAAGCCCCCTGTAGATCAGCTCTTCCCCAATTGGAGAAAGGCAGTCTGTAGGAGGAGCCATAATCTTTACCTTCTCAAAAGCTTCAATTAACTTTCTTGCCTCATGGCGGCCAAGGGATTTAGGGTCGGTTTCGGGATCAAGTCCTGCAGCTTTGCAGACTTCGTCGGCAGTAAACAAACCAATCTTACAAAATGAGTAGCGGAGGAATGGAGCTAGTTTCTGGCGCTCTGTGTAATGGAGCATCTTCATAAGAGTGCCAAGTTCTATCCCTTCTGGATGAGGTAAGATTTCTTCGGCTGGCTCAGGCATTTTATCCGTGGCTCTTTCAAAAACCTCTTCATTACCATCAGGTTCTATAAGGGTAATTCTTGCATGAGGATTCACAATTGCTGTAGCTTTGAGGTATTCGTAAACGGACTGCCTTCTTCCTTTTACGTAGGCAGCCTTCATTTCCAGCTCGATCTGAGTTCCATGTGGGCGGAACCAGTCCCTAATTTCGTCTTTCAGGATTTCGGGTTCATTCGTGCTGGTATTGATCATAAGCTCATAATAATGGGCAGGTTTATTGGGTCCGGTTTTGGAGAGAATTTTCGTATGTCTGCCTGCAGTCATCTGGGCATAAAGTACGGCTGCCGAAATCCCTATTCCCTGCTGTCCCCTGCTTTGCTTGAGAGCATGGAACCTGGAGCCATAGAGAAGTTTTGCAAAAACTTTTGGAATTTGCTCTTTTACAATTCCGGGCCCATTATCTTCTATAATTACGGTTACGTAGTCCTGTCCTGTTCTCTCAATCTGGACAAGAATATCAGGCAGAATACCTGCCTCTTCGCAGGCATCCAGAGAGTTGTCAAAAGCTTCTTTTACAGTTGTTATAAGGCTTCGAGGAGCCGAATCAAAACCCAGGATCTGCCTGTTTTTTTCGAAAAATTCTGCAACACTTATTGACTTTTGATTTTTAGCAAGTTCTTCTGCAATGGTGAATCCCATGAAAATTTACCTCTGGGTGAGAAATCAATGTAACTTTATATTATTTTACAAATAACTAAAGTAAGAATTTTTGCTTTATAGGTATTGCAATTGTTAATGCTTTATTGTTTTAGAGTTTTACTGTTTTTGCCAGAGAAACTTCTTTTTATAAATTTTTATGGATTTTTGCTTCTTTCAGTAGTTCCGATTGAGTATAGTTCCGAATGGCTGAAGTAGCTAATTAATCTTATTTCTTAATCAGTAGATAAAATTTTGCGAATTACCTACCAAAAATTGCAATTCTTGAACTATGCCTCGTTCAACATAGTTCAAAAATGACATTTGTTCCAAAAACCTCAATAGCTCCCGCTATTCAATCATTATATATTTTAAGCTACTGTTTGGTTACCACACTTCAGTTAACCTGATGTGTAGTAATCTATCTCTTTCTCGAATATACTTTTTAATTGACGTAGAAGTAACCTAACCGGCATTTCACCTAGTGATTTTATCCCACATTTCACAGATTTTCCAATATCCTCATTGATTATGGACTTCATTTCATGTGCTGTAATTTCCAAGACTGACTTTAATAAATACAAGATGTTATACAATGTACATTGCATTACGAAGAATAACGTTCCTGCCACAGGTGATTTTTTACATGTCTGTATCTTGAAATCGTTTTTACCCTATATCCGGTTTCAATTATCGGCTGAAGGTAGCTTTGCTTCAGGGTTTTTACGTTTGAGATCATTAGTTGCAGATTCAAGAGAATTATTAGTAGATGTTGCGGCGTGTAATAACACATTAAATGTTTTTTCAAAGTCATAATTTATGTTTGGTGGTAATTTTATTATATTATGTTGACTAAACAATTCAAATGCAGAAGTTAGCAAGCTAACATTGCATGTAAACATTACAGACTCTACGGACTCGCCTTTTGTCACACATACGAATTCCATAATCCTACGTAATTAATTTTAGACTGAATTATAATATTGAATACTGTTTTTGAATGACATTCGGAACTCGGATGAATCGGAACTACTGCTAAAAGAGAATATATAAATAATTTATCAATTATAAACAGCTTATATATAAGCATAGCCTTTTTAAAAGAGATCTTAATAAAACAAACCATTATTCTGAAAGGAAAATTTAGGCTCTGTAGAAATCCTCTAAATTCTGTTATTACCCAAAAATTTATAAAAA
>ENA-UOOI01002786-UOOI01002786.1-fermentation-metagenome-genome-assembly--contig:-NODE-2786-length-14311-cov-3.703493_pt1 | contig 14311 bp, 8 predicted proteins | sample MGYA00245779_ERZ724027 | MGnify/ENA primary metagenome ERZ724027 (study PRJEB28704, sample SAMN03018318) | fermentation metagenome | biome: anthropogenic terrestrial biome; feature: soil; material... | reverse complement strand
GTTATGCTGATTTATCTTTTTTAAAAAAACTTCATGATAACAATTTTCATTTAAATGCTTATAACGCTCAGACCAGCTGCCGTATCTATGCCCCGATACAGCAGCTTTTGCCGATTAGTTCTTATTATATACATTTTAACAACAGCGACTATATCCTCTCGCCGACTGCATTCTCTCATATGGAGAATTACTATCAGGCAAATTCCATGCTGGAGAGCCACTATGGGCAGTGGCAGGATACGCTGAAAAGCGGAGAACAATATTCAAGGTTTCTTCCGCTTTCTGATTTTAAGAAAGGCAGTGAGGATTATCTTTATATACTCCCGCTGGATACTTATATCTTTCATCCGGTTTCGGCTGAATTGTGTTATGAAGTTGATAAGACAAAGCTTGAAGGTACCTTCTCCGCACTGGTTTCTCAGGAGGGAGGCACATTATATGCTGAAGATTCACATGGAAATCTTCAATTTTCTCTGGGTGACCGGATCGGGGGATTTGACAGAAAGAATCTAAAAGATCTGAAATATAAAGATAACATTGCGAATTTTAGGTTTCAGGGAAATAAGTTAAATGTCACCAGGCAGACCTCGTCTGCCTATGAGTGGACGTATTACTTCACCCTGCCCGAGACGACGATTAGCAGTTCCCTGTCTCAGCTGCGCAATATGTTCTTATTTATAACAGCTGCAGGCCTGTGTATCGGATTTATGTTCCTGCTCTTTATCAGCAGGGTGAATGAACGACCTGTTCTTCAGCTGAATGAACAGTTGAATGATACAATGACTAGGGCACAGCAGCTGCAGAGTTCCCTCGATTTTCAGCAGCCACTGGTACGAAATTCATATATCCGAAATCTGATGCAGGGGAGAATCTCCTCGAAAGACGAAATGAATTATATCAAGGAATATCTGAAGCTGGAAGACCGGGAGAAGACATATTTTGTCTTGTATATTGTGACTTATCCGAATGAAGAGCAGCTTGAGGAACATGCTGATTCAGAATACACGGAAGATAATGAAGAGTTCAGTTACGCAAATTCACAGGCATATGACACCAATATCATCCACTGCCTGCAGAAGTTTTATGGTGAGCCGCTGTACCTGTTTAATCCTAAGAAGCATAACTATGCGATTCTCCTCTCAACGGATTACCAGACAGATACAGAAAAGCAGGGCTTTCCGGAAATTTGTTCGAAATTTGAAGAATTTCACGAAGACCTGCTGAATCAATATGCGATCTGGACAATCGGAGGACTTGGCAATACCAATCATCATCTGGAGAATACATGGAAATCATATCAGCAGGCATACGAAGCAGTCAGTTATGCCTCATCGACGAATATGATCCGGAGTTATGGCATGCTGGATTTAACTTCAGATGCGTATTATTACTCCACTCAACTGTCAGATTCGCTGACGAATTTTATTAAAGCGGGAAACAAGAACCAGGTCGCAGAGACATTTAAATTTATTACAAAAGAGAACTTAAAGAAACGTTCTCTTTCCTATCCGAAGATGCAGAGCCTTCTGACGGAGATCTCTAGCACTCTGTCCAGGATCCGTTACAGTATACCGGAGAATGACAAGGATGAGACGATAAAACTGGTCGATCAGAAACGCGAAGAGTATCTCTCTTTCCGTCAGCTTGAGGATATTGCCCTGACATTGTGCAAATTTTATGGGAAGAAGTCATCTAAAAGCCAGACGATTGACGATATCAAAGACTATATCCGGAAGAACTACAAAGATTCTTCCATGTGCCTCACGAAACTTTCCGATGAATTCAGGCTTTCTGAGAGCTATCTGTCCTACTTATTTAAGGAATCGACAGGAGAGAATTTCTCTATGTATCTCGAACATATCCGGATGGATGCCGCTCTTAAGCTGGTAAAGGAGACTGATATTCCGTTATCCGGAATTTACCAGGAAGTGGGTTATAATAATGCCAACAGTTTCAGGAGGGTATTTAAGAAAACATATGGAGTTTCAGCGAAAACAATGCGGGATTCGACAAAGGAAGGAAAATAATATATGAATACAAATATAACGGCCGCTTCTCCGGAATCTGTGGGAATTCCCTCTGGAGCAGTCATCAATATGATCGAAGAACTAGAAAGAAATCATGTACCGATGCATTCACTGATGCTTGCCAGACACGGAAAGCTGATCACATCTGCGTACTACCATCCGTTTGGTCCAGACCAGCTTCACCGGATGTTTTCTGTTAGTAAAAGTTTTGTTTCCATAGCAGTCGGCTGGCTAGAAGAAGACGGCCTGATAGATCTCGACGATCCGATCACGCGCTATTTTCCGGAATATGTACCTGAAAATCCCGATGACTGGCTGATTTCTATGACTATAAGGGATATGCTTACGATGCAGACCTGCCACACATCGACAACATATAAGATTCACCCCGATCAAAACTGGGTAGAAAGCTTTTTTGTAACACCTCCAAGTCATCGTTCCGGAACATCTTTTAATTACGATACATCTTCTGCCCATACACTTGGGGCTCTGGTGGAAAAACTCACGAAAATGTCTGTTTTGGATTACCTGAGAACGAAACTCCTGGATGAGATCGGATTTTCCGGGAAGGCCTATATGATTCAGGATCCTTATGGAACATCCATGGGAGGCTCGGGTCTTATGGCGGAACCACTGGATCTCATGAAATTCGCACTTGTCGTCTTAAACAAAGGAAGGGCACCAGATGGCCGTATGCTGATTCCGGAAAACTATCTGGAAAAGGCGTGCTCTTGCCTAGTATCGACTCAGCATGTGCGCTCCACAATTGATGAAGGACAAGGCTATGGTTACCAGTTCTGGATGACCAGACACGACGGATATTGCTGCAACGGGTTGGGAGGACAGTTTGTGATTTTTCTCCCAAAAGAAGATCTTGTGTGTGTGACTACTGCGGACACACAGGAAGCAAATGCTGGAAATCAAACCATATTCAATGCTTTATTTGATCATATTCTTCCGGCTTTGCAGAAAACACCGATCCCCGAAGATAAAAAAGCTGCGGGCATCCTGGAGCAGAGAATCAATTCTCTTGTCATGCGTTCGGTTCAGGGTGATCTTAAGACAGACTGTCAGGGATTTCTGGACAAAAACATATACCAGGTAAGAGAGGAGTCGAAAGCTTTTCAAAAGTTCTTCTTTGAATTCTCGGATTCGTTCGAAGAGGGAAGTCTTCATTTTTACAGAAACAGAGAATGGCACGTTCTGCACTTTGGAATCGGTGAAGTGAAAGAGGATGTCTTTCCCATCTATCAGGATCGCTGTGTGGCTTCGGCGGCATGGACTTCTGCCGACACCTTATATCTTTGCTGTAATCTGATCGGTGAATCTGTCGGAACAATCCATTTCCGGTTTACGTATAAAGACGGATGTATGTATTTGTCCATGAGAAAGAAAGAAGAGACAAAGTTTAATGAATTCAGCGGATATCTGAGTGCCATGGGTGAAGCCAAAAGAAATGCAAGTTAAATAATAGACAATCCCCTATATATCACATGTTCAAAGTTTAGGGTGCAGATAGATTGATGGAAATCAAAAAATCTGCACCCTTATTTTTGCGCAAAAAACTATAAATGGTGGATGCATAGAAAAAATTACACCTTGCAGTGACCCAAATATTATGTTAATTTTGACGGGTAAATTCAATATCCTTGTGCAAGGTGTTCAATGTACTGAGATAAAGAGCAGCTGCCGGGATGACAACCTGTAGGAGGAGACATAAGAAATGAAGAAAAGAATTGCGTGCATGGCATTGGCTGGCCTTATGACAGTTAGCATGTTTGCCGGATGTGGAAGCGATTCCAAATCAAGTTCAGGAAATTCAGGCACTTCGGCAGAGGGAGATGTAGAAAAACCTGATAAGATTAAAGTCATGTATGACGGAACTGTTTTTACGAAGGAAAACGGGCAGGATCAGTTTAAAAAGCGCTGGGAAGAACTGACCGGTATTAAATTGGAGATAACTCAGCCGGATCATGATGCCTATTACGATGTTCTGGGACAGACATTCGCAAGCGGTCCCGACAACTGGCCGGATGTTGTGCTGCTGGATCCTACTTATTACGCCGGATATGCCAAGGAGGGTGCTCTCTGGGATATGTCAGACGCCTGGGAGAATTCCGATCTGAAAGCGTCCGGACGTATTAACAATGAAGAACTGATTGATAACCTCTATATTGACGGGAAACTTTATGGTTTTGCAACAGGACGTGGAAATGGATGTGCCACATATGTAAAACAGAAATGGCTCGATAACTGTAATCTTGAAGTTCCGACCACCTATGAAGAGTATATCAATATGCTGAAGACATTCAAAGAAGGCGATCCGGATGGAAATGGTGTAGATGGAGACACCTATGGTGTATCTACTGCCGGATTAATCGGCGAGGAAATTCCCTACGTAAATTATCTGCCTGAATTTTATCAGGATGCATATCCAAGTTTCTATCAGAAGGAAGACGGAACCTGGGTGGATGGTTTTACAGAGGATTCTATGAAAGAGGCAATAGAACGCATCCGTGATGCCTACCAGGCCGGTTATATCGACAAAGAGTCTCTTACCAATGGTACGAATGACTGCAGAAACAAGTTCTATGAGGATAAGTTTGGTGTGTTCACTTATTGGGCAGGCACCTGGGCTACAAACCTGAAGACAAACTTAAAAGCGAACAATCGTGACGATCAACTGGTTGCTATTCCCCCAATCAAGGAAACCGGGAAATATCTGGAGCGCCGTCCGCCGGTGTTCGCAATTACTGCAGCATGTAAGAACCCAGAGGGTGTATTCAAATATTTTATTGAAAATATGCTGGACGGCGGAGATATGCAGATTCTGTGGACTTATGGTGTAGAAGGGACACACTGGTCTACAAAAGCGGAAACTGTATGTGGAAACACCTATGAAGAGGGTCAGTTTCATATGCTTGAGAGCATGGAAAAACCCGGAACTCAGTATACAAAGAATAACATCGATCCTATGCTGTCCATCGGAGACTTCAAGGAAAAAGATCCGGGGGCTGATCAGATCGCTCCGGAAGCACAGGACTCTCAGGAGATGTTTAATGAGAACTCCAAACTGGCGCCGAACTTCGTTTCTACGGATGAGATGGGGCAGTACAATGGAGATCTGACAACCCTGAAGAATACAATTATTGCAAATGTTGTGACGCAGGGGTCAAGCATTGAAGATGAGTATAAACGCTTTAAGGATGAAGGCGGAGCCGACTGGTCGAAACAGATCGTCGATTCTTTAAATAAGCTGAACAAAGAATCAAAATAATCCGTTCAGTGAAAAAGAGGCCGGAATGGGATAGGTCCGTTTCGGCCTGATTAAAAGGAGGATATGCAGATGAGTAAGAGCAAGACGGCTGCAGGAGCACCAAAAAAATCATGGTCCGATACAAAAAGTAAGATTTATAAGTATCGTGGCTTTTATCTGATGTTCCTGCCAGTTCTGATTTTCACCATTCTATTCCACTATCTGCCAATGTTTGGTATCGGATATGCGTTTACGGAATACCACGGGATCAACAAACCTGAGTTTGTCGGACTCGAAAACTTTCGGAAAATGTTCGCTGCACCGGGATTCTGGACGGCGTTCTGGAACACGTTAAAACTCAGTATTGTAAAATTGATTTTGAATACGGGAGCGGCAGTTTTGATCTCCCTGCTGTTAAATGAGATTAAGAATACAGCATTTAAAAAGACAACGCAGACTATCATTTATCTGCCTCACTTTATGTCATGGGTTGTTACAGCGTCCGTGTTTACTCTGATTCTTTCCCCCTCCGGAGAAGGACTCGTTAACTCCCTGCTGGTTAATCTGGGAGTAGTTCAAAAAGGATCAGAAATCTATTTTATGGGAAGCAAGAAATGGTGGACACCGATTTTCTATATCGTCAATGTGTGGAAAGATACCGGATGGGGAACGATTATCTTCCTCGCGACATTGTCAAGCATCAGTCCCGAACTGTATGAAGCTGCTACGATGGATGGCGCAGGACGCTGGAACAAGATGCGTTATATTACACTGCCGGCACTTTCCAATACAATTGTAACCGTATTGATTCTGAACCTGGCTAAGGTTATGAACCTGTTTGAGTCTGTATTCGTTATGCAGAATGACGCGGTCATCAAACAGTCCGATGTACTGCAGACTTATATTTATACTCAGACTTTTAACAGTGGAGCACTGCCGAACTACGGTTATACAACGGCCGTCGGTATTGTGAAATCTCTGGTCGGCTGTGTACTGGTATTGGTCTGCAACCATTTAAGCAAGAAGACCCGCGGCCGCGGTATTGTATAGGAGGCATTTGTTATGGCTAACAAGACAGCAAAAAAGGAACATAAGATTTCAGCCTTTTCCATTGTTAACGGGATAATATTTATTTTGATTTGTTTGTTTATCCTGGTTCCAATCTATAAAGTTGTGATCGACTCTCTGGATTTACATACGACATATGGTATGAGACTGTGGCCTGAGAAATTCGGTTTGGCGGGATATAAATCGGTATTCTCGAACCCGACCCTTTATCGCCCGCTGTTTGTCTCACTGATCACAACGATAAGTGGAACAGCACTTGGACTTTTACTTTGTACGTTAGGCGGATATGTGTTGATTCAGTGGGATATGCCTGGAAGAAATTTCCTTGCGGGACTACTCCTCTTTACCATGATATTTGAAGGTGGTATGATTCCGACCTATCTGGTTGTGAATAAGATGCATTTGACGAATAATCTTCTTTCAGTTATTTTTATACCGGCGATCAGTATCTATAATCTGGTGCTGATGCGAAACTTCTTCGAGGGAATACCACAGGCTTTGTTTGAAGCGGCTGAGATTGACGGATGCTCGCCGATGCAGATTTTCTATAAGATCGTGCTTCCGCTTTCCAAAGCGGCTCTCGCCTCTATCGGGCTGATGTTTGCGGTAACTTACTGGAATGATTATACAAACTTCAAGATCTACATCACAAATGCGGACCTCTACAATTTCCAGATGAAGCTGAGGAGTCTGATTATGGGAAGCGATCTGCCGACGGCTCTTTCCGGCGCGTCAGAGAATACGGTTAAGAACGCAGCCGTCATGGTTGCAATCATTCCGTTTATGATCATCTATCCATTCTGTCAGAAATACTTTATTACCGGTATCAATATGGGTGCGGTTAAAGAATAACCATCGGATATACACAGAAAAGGAGAAAGTAATGAGTAATCCGCGAATTTTCTGGGCGGGAGATTCTACAGTAACGCAAAACGATTACCGTACGTATCCTCAGTCCGGAATCGGACAGGGAATCCGGTTATATATTAAGAAAGAAATAGAAATCAAAAATCATGCCGTAAATGGCAGAAGTACGAAGAGCTTTATCGATGAGTCGCGGCTTGCGCCTATTTACGACGAGATCACAAAAGGCGATTTTCTATTCATTCAGTTTGGACATAATGATGAAAAGATTCAGGATCCGTCCCGCTATACGGATCCTGACGGTGAGTTTTGTGTAAATCTTGGTAAATATGCCACTGCGGCGAGAAACAAAGGTGCACATCCGGTATTTATCACGCCACTATACAGACGTAATTTTCAGGAAGATGGATCGTTGTATCAGGGAGAGCATCTGGCTTACCGGAAGGCAGTGATAAGGACCGCAGGTGAGCGGAATGTTCCCTGCATCGATCTGTGTACCGCAAGCAGAAAACTGATCGAGAAGACACCCGCAGAGGTCAGTGAACACTGGTTTATGAACCTAGCGAAGGGCGAATTCGAAAACTTTCCGGATGGAAAGCAGGATAATACGCATCTTCAGTGGAGCGGTGCGATGACCTTCGGAAATCTTCTGGCAGCCGGTCTTAAGGCACTCGGCGGTATCTATGAAGAACTATTAATTGAACCTGAAAAACTGACAGTTTCATTTGAGGGAGAAGTATTCCATGAAAAATGATAAGCTATGGTCCGCTGATCTGGGAAACGGTATCTATCGAAATCCGATCCTTTTTGCCGATTATTCAGATCCGGACGTGATAAGAGTAGGGGATACCTACTATATGACGGCTTCCAGTTTTAATTATACACCGGGTCTTCCGATTCTTGAATCGGGAGATCTTGTCAACTGGAAATTAATTAACTATGCAGTTGAAAATATTGACTATCCCGACTATGTAAAGCCACAGCACAGCAGGGGTATCTGGGCTCCGGCCATCCGTTACCATGATGGATGGTTTTATATCTGCTATGGGATGCCGGATGAGGGCATCTTCATGGTGAGGGCGCAAGATCCACATGATCAATGGGAGGATCCCGTTCTTGTGCTTGAAGGAAAAGGCCTGATTGATTCCTGCCCGTTCTGGGATGAGGATGGCAGAGCCTATGTGGTACACGCCTATGCCAAGAGCAGAATTGGATTCAAAAGTTTTCTGGGACTCTTTGAAATGTCACCAGACGGGACAAAAGCCATCAGCGAAGATCACCTGATCTTTGACGGTACCAAGACACAGATAACAATCGAAGGCCCCAAGATGCTGAAAAGAGATTCTTATTATTATATCTTTGCCCCGGCAGGAGGCGTCACGAATGGATGGCAGACCGTGCTGCGTGCGAAAAATATTCAGGGCCCTTATGAAGAGAAAATCGTAATGCGTCAGGGAGATTCACAGGTCAATGGTCCTCACCAGGGCGGACTTGTAGATACGCCGGGAGGGGAGGAGTGGTTCGTTCATTTTCAGGATATGGGAGCATATGGACGGGTTGTTCACCTTCAGCCGGCATGCTGGAGAGACGGCTGGCCGATGATCGGCATTCCAAAAAAGGGAGAAGACTGGGGAGAGCCCTGTCTGTTCCACAAAAAGCCGGCACTTCCCGCAAAGGAGATTCAGACACTGCAGGCATCCGACGATTTCTCGGATGAAAAACTGGATCTAAAATGGCAGTGGCTGGGCAATCACAGGGATGATTTCTATTCTCTTAACGAGCGTCCCGGGTTTCTCCGCCTGTACAGTTTAAACCTTTCGAAGGAAGAACCCGTAATTTTATGGAATTGTGCCAATATTCTGACACAGAAGATCGTCTGCCCGAATTCGGATATGACTGCGCATATGTGTTTTGAGAACCTGAAGAACAATGAGCAGGCCGGAGTAATCGTCATCGGCGGAAATTACGGCTGGCTGGGTGTCAGGAAAACAGATAAGAAACAGGAACTGGTATTTTCAGAGTCATTTACAAAAGAGGGAACTGTAGGCGAAAAAGTCCTGAAATGTATTCCACTGGCAAAAGATACTCAGGAAATATGGCTCGGAATTCAGATTCGAAGAACAGAAAGCGTGAATGCGGTGTTCTCCTACAGCCTGGACGGAGAAAAATACCGGGAAATTGATCAGACGATCACACTTGCCCCGCACACCTGGGTGGGAGCGAAGACAGGACTGTTCAGTGTTGCCTGTGATCAGAAATCTCATGATGGATCTGTAGATTTCTCTGATGTTCACTATGAAAATCCGGACAAAGAACCGGATCCTGAATTTCAGATCGCTGAGGATGCGGATTTTGACACTGTAAAACACATGGTCGAATTCTCGAAATCCAGTATGAATATCAAAGACAAGAAAAACCGGACCCCTCTTCACTACGCGGCAAAACATCAGAGCAGAGAAATACTCGAATATCTGGTAAAGCGTGTCGGACTCTCTCCGCTTGACGGTGATCATGATCTGATCACCCCCTATGAAGTGGCAGAACAGGAGAATAACCGGGAGGCATTAAAGCTTTTCGAGGAGGTCTGCGGTGCACCGCTTAAAGATATGTATAAAAATCCGATTCGTACCGGGATGTATCCGGATCCCTCAACACTGAGAGTCGGGGAAGACTACTATATGGTGAATTCCTCCTTTACGTATTTTCCATGTATTCCGATCTCTCATTCGCGCGATTTGATTCACTGGGAGATCATCGGTCACGCCATTACAGAGAATGACTGGGCATATCTCGGGTCTCTGGAAGGAGGCCGTGGATACTGGGCACCCGATATTTCTTATTCAGAAGGCAGGTACTACATTACGGCTACATACCGCATGAATGACGATGGAATTGTCATCCGAAAACAGATGATTGTCTCCTCTGATAAGCCGGAAGGACCATATAATGAGCCGGTGTTCATCGATGAGGATGGAATTGATCCGTCTCTGTTCCACGATGATGACGGCAGACATTATATGCTCTTGAACCGTGGTGCGAGAATTCTGGAACTAAATCATGATATGACAAAGCGGATATCCAAGACGAGACTTTTATATTATGGGGATATGAAACGGGCACCGGAAGGACCGCATCTTTTAAAAAAGGACGGATATTACTATCTGTTTCTGGCTGAAGGCGGAACCGGCATGGGACATCGGATTACGGTGGCCAGGTCAGAAAGTCTTGACGAGCCCTTTAAGCCATGTCCATATAATCCGATTATGCGTCAGACTGATCCGAATGCCCTGATCCAGCGCTGTGGTCACGGAAAACCGGTAAGCACGCCGGACGGGAGATGGTTTATCGCCTATCTCTGCGGACGTATGCCGGATCAGAAACATACGCTGCTGGGCAGAGAAACAGCGCTGGATGAGATCACCTGGACGGCGGACGGCTGGCCGCAGATCAATCATGGTGACGGACCAAGCGTGATGGCCAAAAAGCCATATCCCGCTTTAGATATCTGCGAATCCGATATATCAAAGGAGTGGATGAGCCCGCGAGGCACAAGACCCGGTGATATATACTGTACTCCGGAAGGCATACACATGAAAGGAGATCCGTCAGATCTTGACAGTTTAGATGCCAGAAATGTAATTTTGCGCCGCCAGACCGGTTTTGATTTCGATGCAAAATCAAAGCTTACACTCCTAAAACTGGAAGAATCCGGTGAGGCCGGCATGGTCTGCTACTATGATGAGAGAACGTGGCTGAAATTCGGCGTTGTAAAACAAAAAGGTGATCTGCATGCCTTTGTGGAAGAAAACAGAGGAAATGATAAGAGAAGAAAAGAACTTGGAAAACCGGAAAGTTTGAAAAAAATGTCGGTATCCTGCTGTGTACGCGGACTGACTCGCAGTTTTGCTCTTGAGAGTGAAACCGGAAAAACAATCAGGACAACGCTGGAACAGGTGGATTACCTCTGTGATGAGGGATACAACTACGGAAAGCGCTTTACAGGCCCCACAATCGGGATCTTCTGTCTGGGCAGTGAATCGGAGATCTTAATCTCCGATTTTGCCGCCGGAGGGGCCTGAAACCCTAAGCCTGAAGGGAATGCATCTTATAGAAGATTCCTTTCTTTGCAATCAATTCATCCCAGGTGCCGTATTCCGCACATTTGCCATCCCGCAGCACGACGATTTTGTCGGCTGTCCGGATGGTGGACAGGCGGTGTGCAACTAAGAAAGTTGTCTTGCCTTTGGACAGGTTGGCGAGAGCGCCTTGAATCTGCTTCTCTGAAAAACTGTCCAGGGCAGAGGTTGCCTCATCGAAGATGATGACCTCAGGATTGCGGATCAGAGCTCTTGCGATGGAAATCCGCTGTTTTTGTCCGCCGGAAAGTTTATCACCGTGAGATCCGACCGGGGTATCAAGGCCGCTTGGAAGCTTCTGAATCACATCTTCGAGATTCGCAGCCCGGACGGCTTTTTTGACATCCTTCTCGGTAAAGTGTTCCAGACCGTAGGTGATGTTATCCCGTATACTTCCGGAAAAAAGGACCGTTGTCTGCGGTACTACGGCGATATTTTTGCGGTAGCTCTGCAGATTTATTTTTCTGCTGTCTATTCCGTCAATATACAGGGTGCCTTTATCCGGCATCAGAAATCCGATGATAATATTGATCAGTGTGCTTTTTCCGGCTCCGGATTCCCCGACAAAAGCGATGGTTTCACCGGCGTGAATGGAGAGAGAGATTCCGCGCAAGATCGGTTTCTGGTCTTTTGAGTATTGGAAGTGAAGGTCCTCAAGGCGGTATTCACCTTTTAAAGAAGGAATTTTTGCCTTTCCACGGTTATCTTCGATATCATCGTCATTTAAAATCTCACCGATACTGCTGACAGATTCCATTCCCCTTGTGATTGTGGGCAGGAGCGTGATGACTGCCGATACCTGATTGACAATCGTCGCAAAATAACTCTGGTACAGAACGATATCACCGGCGGGTATTTTATGTTTAAGAGCAAGATTTGCCGTAAACAGCAGACAGATCACCTGGAAGATCTGGAAAACCGCCCAGCTTACGGAACCGAATGTCGACTGAACAATATCAAGCCGGTAGCCTTCGGCCGCTACTTCAATCAGCTGCTGACTCATACGATTGCTTTCTTTCTGCTCGAGAGCATGTGCCCGCGTGATCGGTATCATTTCGACCATTTCCATCACTTTTGCGGAAGTAGTTTCAATTTCCCTGCGAAACTTCCGGTTATGTTTTTTCATGGGCCGCTTAAAAACGAAGATTGTAAGTGCCGCGACCGGGATTGTCAGCAGAAAGAAAAGGAACACAACCCTGCTTTTGGCAATCGTGACACTTAAGGCGACAACGATATTGATCATAATGTTGAGCAGACTGATAAACATCTGGGAAGACAGGGTTTCCACAGCCTCGACATCGCGCATAATCTTAGACTGGATTCTGCCGGACTCCATTTCTTTGTGAAAAGAAATGGAGAGCTGCTGGATTTTACGGACCAGGGTGCTTCGAAGGCTGGCTTCTACGCTTCTTGTCGCAAGGCTTTTAAACCGCGTGTGTAGATAATTGGCGGGGATATTGATTAATATCAGGGCCACAATAACCACCATATTTGTAAACAGAAGATGATGCACATCCTCCGGAGGATTTGTCACATAATTGACGATATTTGCGGTGATAACGGGCAGAGCCCACACCGGGCTGTGCTTTACGATATAGCAGAGGGTGGAGAGTATAAGCTTTCCATAATTTCCGCGGTACAGGTTCAGAAGAATCTGTACGGGATTGTTTTGATGCTCGCTATAGCTGTTCTGGACGAGATTATCGTCCAGGTGGAAAGGATATGAATTTTCGGTCTTATGTTTAGATCTCATATCCTAAAACGTCCTCTCTGCCATAACGGCCGGCTTCTGCGTCACTTAACCGATGAATCCAGTCCGGCCGGCCTGATAAATCGGATCCCGGTCCGCTGCAGCGGTATTCAGCATAACAGGCAGTGCTGTGCGAAACTTCCTTATTCCAGTCATGCCAGCCCTGTTTATGTATATGAGCGCCGAGCTCACATTCAATCAGCGCGGTTTTTGCATATTCTCTCCACGGGCGCCCGAGATATACGGTTCCCGGAGCACAGTTTCCGGTAAATCTGCAGTGTGAGAAAACATATCCATATGCCTGACCTTTGGGAGTTGAAGCGGCGGTTGTGTATCCATTGACCTTTTCGCTCCTGTCCAGGGAACGGATCTCACAGGTTTCAAAGTAAGCGCAGGCTCCTCCGAAGATGAAGTCCACATCCCCTTCGATATAGCAGCTCTTGTAATATTGGCGGCAGAACTGATTCGGAGAGAGCACTTCGGGCCTTGTAAATGCCGACACCTGTTCTTTTACGGTTTCAGGCAGCGGCCCGGTAAACAGGGTATCCTGGTGTCCGAGAAGCCGGCAGTTCAGTGCGGTGAAATGATCACCTCCGACATACAAAGCGACAGCCTGGCCGACGCGTCTTCCGTCCCCGGAGGTATTCTCGACGGTGAGGTTCTTAAGTGTGACATGATTCGAATTCACCAGCATGGTATAGGTACGAAAGGTTCCTCTCTCGGTTTTGTCAGGCAGAACCATTCTGGCGTTTAAACCGCCGCTTACGATTGTCTGTGTGGCATCTTCACCTGTTATGGTAAGGTTCGGAATGCGGATTTCGAGATGCTCCCGGTAGGTTCCGTTTCTGATAAAGAGCTTCCGCTCAAGAGCCGGATCGGATTCCAGAGCAAGAAGAGCCGCCCGAATAGATTTATAATCGCCATCGTTGGTTTGTGATACTGTTAACATGATGATTGACACTCCTTTGATATATATTTATACTAAAGTAAAGATAGGATCTTCTGACCCTGGTATCATCATACCACATACATATGAATTAAAAAACGGTAATTAAGTAAGGAGAAGAGATGACTTTAAAAGTTTTATATAAGAATGCCAGATTTGCTGCTGTCGAACTCGAGGATGGCGGCATCTACGATATGGAAAAAACATGGAAGATCTTTGTGAATGACGATTTGTATGATGAGACGAACCATGTGATTTATATGA
>ENA-UOOI01002785-UOOI01002785.1-fermentation-metagenome-genome-assembly--contig:-NODE-2785-length-14320-cov-4.981073_pt1 | contig 14320 bp, 11 predicted proteins | sample MGYA00245779_ERZ724027 | MGnify/ENA primary metagenome ERZ724027 (study PRJEB28704, sample SAMN03018318) | fermentation metagenome | biome: anthropogenic terrestrial biome; feature: soil; material... | reverse complement strand
CATCCTCTGCAAGCCAGCCTACAAGTGTAAAGCCTTTCCGTACAAGAGAAGGGGGATTTTCATTTGTCTTTAGTGGATCATCACTTACTGTATCTCCGAATTTCTTCCCGGTTACTTCTTTCACAGGCTCCACATTGTCTATAGAATAATACCTGACTGTACAGTCGATGGGTTTCCATGATGCATACAGCAGCATGCCATCTCTTACTACGACATTGCTATCACTTTCTCCTTCAAATCTCCATTGATCATTTTCCTCAAAGGAATCCTTTGTTCTGTGCCAGCCCAAAAGATCATGGTTATTTCTCTTAGGTTGCTCCGCCAAAGGACTAATTGTGGTTCCATACCCTACATTCTTTAATAATCTTTTTGACTGTCCATCTGGAAACCTCCCCCCGTTTGCGTCAAAGGTTACGATATATGTGATTTTCTGGCTTGTCAGGGCTGTCAGCGAGGCCAGCGTATTGCCTGCCCCGGTAAGGTTATAGCTATGCAGGTCTCTATTTAAAGCATTTGCCAGCAATATAGAGTCTTCAACATCTGCGGCTTCAGTAGCTGCTATATATGATACATAATCACCGCCTGCAGTTGTCGTAGACGCTGCAAAGGACAGATATCCTGCCGGAAGCTTTATAACATACTGTTCTGCTCTGTCGTCCCTGTTTTCAGCCTTGATTATAGTAGGATCAGCCGGTGCCGCAGCAAGAGTTCCCTGTAGAATCCTCTTTGTATCTGCAGTTGAAGATACTTTTACATTAATCGCACCCTCTGTCCTATTACTGTATGCCTGAAAATCTGCTTCCTCACCAACCCAGAGGGAGCCGCCCCCTACATTTCCATTTCCAACTGCATATGCACCTCCGCCGCCGTATACCAGGATACTGCCTTTTCCCCGGATACGAAGCGTGGCTCCATCCTCTAATGTAATTCCCGACACAAATGGACTTCCCAACAGGAGAACTCCCGTTTTATCTGCCTCGCCTGACAAAACAAGTTCAACGGTGGCACCCTTTTTAATGTAAATAGGACTTTTTGAGGCTTTATCATCAAGATGCGACAAATCAATTCCCAAATCTGAAAGAATTATTTTACACTCAACCCCAGATTCTATTGTTATATTGTGAGCTTTTGTCTGACCAATCACATTGTAGTCACCACTTTGCTCCAGAACAATATCACCGTTCTCAACATTGAGTGTATTGTCTGTGGTCTCTGCTCTCAGCGCATTTATTTTATTCTCTAGCAGAACATTGTTTGCATTCACTGTCCCATCGGCCATCCCCTGAAGCCGTTCCTTCATATATTCGGCAGGAGCCGCATATTTCTGCTCCACGACAGCCTCTTTTCCCATCGCTTCTGCTCCCTGAGATGTACTGCCTGATTTTAAAAGTTCTTGGATTTCCTCCGCCTCTTTGACTGCTTCACGGTCAAACTTTTCATCCTCTGCGTCCTCCTGTATATAAATTCCTTCTGCCCGCACTGTAATTGCTTTGCCGGAAAGCGCGAAGACAAGTATTGTCAGAAGAACACTGCATATTCTTAATATTTTGTTTTTTTCAGTTTTAATTTTCATGGCTGCCCCCTGTTTTTCGTCCAGATGGTAAAATATACTTCTATTGTATATTATCGGCAAAACTGCATGATTTTTAAGTGATTCTCAAGAAATATAATAAAGAAATATATGCAACAAAAAAAGCCCTTACCCCACTGAGCTCCAGTGAAATAAAGACTCTGATGCGGAAGAAGGGACTTGAACCCTCACGAGCGCATTGCTCACAAGATCCTTAGTCTTGCTCGTCTGCCAGTTCCGACACTTCCGCATTTCCGGCGGTGAAAGAGGCTCCTCAATCACACGCCACAAACGATATCTTACTATTTATTTTTCCAAATGTCAACATATTTTTATATCTTTTTACATGTTTTGTAACAGTCAGCCTTTATTATGCAATCTTTTCTTTTGCAAGCTCTGCCAGTGTGGCAAATCCTTCTTTGTCACTCACTGCAAGTTCTGCCAGCATTTTTCTGTTCACATCAATATCAGCCTGTTTCAATCCATACATAAACTTGCTGTAGGAAAGCCCGTTCATTCTTGCAGCTGCGTTGATACGTGCAATCCACAGCTGTCTCATCTGACGTTTGCGCTGTTTTCTCCCTGCATAAGAAGAGGTAAGAGCTCTCATGACAGACTGCTTTGCAACTCTATACTGTTTAGAGCGTGCTCCCCTGTATCCTTTTGCCAATTTCAAAGTTCTGTTATGTTTTTTCTTAGCGTTCATTCCGCCTTTAATTCTTGCCATTTCCTAATCCTCCTTATCAATTTCCAAATCTTACAGATATGGTAATACTTTCTTCATGTTTTTTACATTTGTAGCATCTGTAATAGCCGGATGTCTGAGATTTCTTTTTCTCTTAGTAGACTTCTTGGTTAAGATATGGCTCTTGTATGCTTTATTTCTTTTCAGCTTTCCTGTACCTGTTACTTTGAAACGTTTTGCTGCCGCTCTATTTGTTTTGATTTTTGGCATGATAAGTTCCTCCTTCATTGTGTGATTACTGGGAGCTAAAAGCGCCCGTAATGATTTATTTTTAACGTTTTTCAGTTAAAACCATGCTCATATTTCGGCCTTCTAACTTCGCCGGCTTTTCGATAGACGCGACGTCCTCCAGTAAGGCGGCAAAGTCGTCTAAAATATGTCTGCTCTGCTGTACATGCGCCATCTCTCTTCCACGGAAACGCAAAGTTACCTTCACTTTATTACCTTTGGCAATAAACTTCTTTGCATTGTTGACCTTTGTATTCAAGTCATTGGTATCAATATTCGGTGATAAACGTACTTCCTTTAACTCAACAGTCTTCTGCTTTTTCTTAGCCTCTTTTTCTCTGCGTGTCTGCTCATACCTGTATTTCCCATAATCAATAATCTTGCAGACCGGCGGCTTTGCCATCGGTGCGATCTTCACCAAATCAAGCTCTGCATCCATAGCCTTCTTCAGGGCCTCTCTGGATGACATGATTCCTAATTGTTCCCCATCCTCACTGACCAATCGAACTTCCTTGTCCTTGATCTGCTCATTAATCATTAAATCGCTAATTGTCGTATACCTCCGTCAAATGAATTCTTTTCAGGTTCTTTCCGCAAAAACAAATTTAAAAATAAGAGTTGTAGCTTTCTTTCACATAAAAAAACGAGTGAACATTATCCACCCGTATCTTGACATACACACTTTACGATAAAAAACATGTAAATGCATCAATATCAAACCAATAGTCACCCGTTTGTGCTATGGTGAGAGTGGATACTCTACTTTCTTTTTTGCTTTACGCACTGTTTAATTTATCATATCCCGAAATAAATGTCAATATGTTTTCCTATAAAACTCAATTAATTGGTAACAGTTCAGCCATGCGAATTTTCGACAGTGTAGGCAGGAGAAAGCTTGCTTTCGTATGCATATGCTGCCGAAAATTCATATGGCTGAACTGTTACATTTTGTCTTTTACCGCTCATTTCCCATAAAGAAAAGTGCAACGACACCGGGACCTGTATGGCTTCCGATTACTGTACCTATATTGTTAACCAAAACGTCTTTTGCTCCCAGCTTCTCTTTTGCGAGCTTTGCCACGTACTCGGCGTCTTCTATGCAGTCGCCGTGTGTAACCATAATTATATCGTTTTCCCAGCCTTTGGACTGTTCCACTGCCATGTCTATAATCTTGTTCAGAGATCTTTTACGCCCCCGCTCTTTTCCGATTACCTGCAGAGCACCCGCATTGTCCATATGGATAATGGGCTTAATCTGTACCAGAGTCCCTACAACTGCAGTTGCCTTTGACACCCTGCCGCCGCGGTGCAGGTGATTCAAATCATCCACAGTGACATTGTGACAGATATGAAGCTTGTTCTCTTCCACCCACTCTGCAATCTCATCAATATTCTTTCCCGCATCTCTTAGCTGCAGTACTTTATAAAGGAGGAGCCCTTCGCCAAGGCAGGCACACAATGTGTCAATAACAATAACCTTTGCCTCGGGATACTCATCTGCCAGTTCTTCCCCCGCAATTCTCATACTATTATATGTACCACTTAATGCGGAAGAAAATCCCAGATGAAGCACATCCTTTCCTTCTTTTAAAAACGGCTCCAGAGCAACCTTTGCCTCTTCAGGGTTAACTTGGGATGTAACTGACATCTGTCCTTCCCGCAGTTTTGTAAAAAACTCCTTGCTGGTCAGACCCTCCATATCAGTATAGGTCTCTCCAGCAATTGTATATTTTAAGGGAATTACCTGGACATCCCTCTCCTCAAGCCACTCTTTCGGCAAATCAACAGTGCTGTTTACTGAAATTACAAATTCTCTCATCCCCGTCCTCCTGTTCTTCAGTTCATTTTTTTTATCATACCACCTTTTTCTCCTTTGCGCAAAATCTTTTTGTCTGCGTGGAGAAAAAGGTGTATTTAAAGCTCTCCATCACCGCAATTTTACATTCAGATAGTTCCTGCCGGACAGTGTTTTATTGAATGCAAGGAAGCATAGAATCAAAATACAACCGATAATGAACCCGGGTAAATTCAAACAAGCTGTCAGTATCAGGAGCAAAAGCCGCATAAACTTCAATGCGTAACCGAGTTCAAAGTTAGGCTGAGTATAGTTGGCAACCGCCACAAAGGCCATATACAGCATTACCTCCGCATTAAACCAGCCCGACTGTACAGAAAACTCACCCATAACAAGGCCTGCAATTACACTTAAAGGCGTGCTGAGCATACTCGGTGTATTCAATGCCGCAAGCCGCAGTCCGTCGATAGACAGCTCCAGTATCAGAAACTGAAATATTAAAGGAATATTAATAGTGTCCTTAACTGCCACAAAGCTAAATATATCTGGAAGCCAGCCGGGATTCTGCATAAACAGCATAAACGTCGGGGTTAAAAACATGGTGAGAATTGTAATCAATACTCTGGTAAACTTTAAGTAAACCCCTGTCACTGTAGGAAAATAATAATCATTGGCCTCCTCAATCATATCCAGAATAGAAGTAGGCAGGATCATCGCCGAAGGAGAATTATCTACCAGAATTACAACCTTTCCCTCCAAAAGGCACGCCACCGCTGTGTCCGGTCTTTCTGTAAATTTGAATTTTGGAAAAGGATTAAACCATTTTCTTTTGATCATCTCCTCTGCCAGTGTCTGCTGGTTCATTCGCAAATCGTCTATCTGAAGCTGATTGATGCGGCTTTCTATATTTTTCAGCAGCTCCTCGTCCACACGGTCAGACATATAGCAGATTGCAATATCCGTTCTGGTAGTATTGCCTGCCTCCACCATCTCCATAATCAGGTGAGGATCCCTGATACGTCTCCGTATCATCGCTGTATTACATACAATTGTTTCTACAAAGCCGTCCCTGGAGCCATGTAAGGATTTATCCTTTTCCGGCTCCTCCACACTCCTGGCTGGATAGGTACGGCAGTCAATAGCAATGCAGACCTCATACCCTTCAATAAAGAGACAGGTAATTCCGGACAGAACATTTTTTATCACCTGATCGAAGTCGGAAATAATATCCACCGAATCATAAGATATATATTTTTGAGAAAATGAAGTGGCATCTTTTGGCATTTCCCTATCCTTCACACCTAAAAAAGAAGCCATAATCTTCTGCATAGTCTCGTCTTTCATAAACCCGTTAATAAAATAGAAGGAAGCCTGCCTTCCTCCGATTATAATATCCCGCCGAAGCACATCAAAACTTTCCCCTACAGGCAGAACCTGATTCATATATTCAATATTTTCCTGGAAAGAACTGCCTACCTTTCCTTTTTCTTTCTTTACCATAGAATATTTAATCCTTTCTTATCGCCTGATATTCTATGGATATAGTACCCAGAACTTTCCAGATTATTCTTAAAAGGGGAATGAGCCTTTAAAAAAAATTAGCTTCTATTCGGTTAACGCTTCCGTCAAATCAGGAAACAGCCATTGGCGGGTATACCTGTCATAAAGTGGGAACGGCCTGCCTGTCTTTTCACCCGAACCGGCATCCCACCAGATACAGGCGATCCCAAGTTTTTTTGCTTTTCCTCTGACATAGCGGGCCCAAGCTGTACGCTGCCGTTCGTTTTGTTTATCGACGGCGCCAAATTCTGTGATTATGACAGGCATACCCTTACTTATAAAAAATCGATCCAGGTCCTCAAACATCTGGTCCATCTCTTTTGTGTCCAGCGGGTCTTTAGTGTCAAACCCAGGCGGCCCCTGTATGTTTAAAGAAAAGTCATATGGGGAATAAAAATGTACCGATAAAATAAGTCTGCTCCCCTCAGGAAATTGAAAATCCTGTAATACCTCCCTATATGTCTTTGCACAATAGGTAGAAAGAATCAGGTACCTGTCATTGTTTTCTCCGCCGCTCTCGCGAATGGTGCGCACAAAAACTGCATTTAATATATTGACTATTTCCCGTGAACGTGGGGTGCCCCCGCTCCATTCCTCGATTTTTCCAATCAGGCGTGGTTCATTCATGCCTTCAAATAAAAGTCTTTGGTCATATGCCTGAAAACGCTGAGCAAGCTGGCTCCACAGATGCCGTGTCTTCTCAACTGCCGTTGGCAAATGTACATCATCAGGCATATACCAGCTGTCATGATGTGCATTGATAATCACATACATACCTGCCTCTAAGCCATAATCCACCACCTGAGCGACACGGTTAAGCCAGGCCTTTTCTATATGATCATTTTCATCCATATGTTCCTGCCAAGTGACAGGAATACGCAGCACATCAAAACCTGCTTGTTTGATATCTTTGATCATTTCCCTGGTTGTAACCGGATTTCCCCAATATGTTTCAAAATCAGAGGGGCTTTTTGTCTCAAAGTGGAGGTCATGTGTATCCAGGGTGTTGCCCCAATTCAACCCCGGGCCCAGCTGCTTCACAAAGTTTCTGGTTTCTTTTTCCTGCTGTTTCATCATCCACCCTCTCTCTATCCCACGCCAACTGCTCAGCGCCAGAATTCCTGTTGCAGCAATGAAAATGACCGTTGAGATATGTTTGTAAACATAGAATCGGTAATTATGCCGTTTCATTCGATTACTTTCCCCCGCTTCCCTCCAAGATAAGCACTGCCTGCCCTTCCCTGCTTACAATCCTGTAAATTCCCTCCTTCCCAGTCACACCATAATGCTTTCGAAGCAAATACCGCGCACTGGCATCGCTTTCCACTATAATCAGATAATCATAGCTGCTCAATAAGTTTTCCATATTGTCCTCATAGAACAGGCAAATGCCATCCACCTTGGGTGCATACAGAAAATACCGTCCTGCATATTGCATGTAAAAATTGGTAACCTGTGCGTCTTTGTCCGGCGCATAAAAAAGACATCTGCTTTCATCCTCCTTACCATTTCCATACCAGCGGTCTCCTGTCACTGTTTTAATCTTATGCGGCAGCGAGGTATTATAGCTTTGTATAGTCGAAAGAATGCCGTTATACTCCGACAGAAGCAGAGTAATTGCAAGCGCCATGCAAACCAGGACACCCTGTTGATAGAGGCGCTTGCTTTTTGCATCGTAAAATGCATGTCCGTCAGGCATCTGCCCAACTCTGTAGTAAAATGAATTCTCAATATCAACCGTGGCAGTAAGAACCAGTCCTCCTGCAAAAAGTACAACGATGCTGGAGGTGTACCGCTCAAATCCCGCCAGCCAAAGTGCCTCATCCAGAGGCATCGAAAAAATATACAAACCTAAAATGCCCACATAGTACAGAACCAGTACAGCGTCAAGCGCAATGAGCGCCTTCCATAGCCTCCATTTCTTTTTCAGCACAAATGCATTGAAAATGATTGCCGCAATAGCCACAAGGTTGAATGCAAAGATTCCCATCGCGGATCTTGTTGTGATGTCCGTACTGGAGCGGAGAAACAACGTTACAATTTTCTGTACCTGTACAGCTGTTTTTTCTTCCGGCATATTTTGAATGTCAAACTTATTTGTCACACCGTTCAAATCTGTGTTCATACGCCATGACCATCCTATATATGGCAAAACTGCCACAAGCAATGTGATAACGGAAAAAGCCAAAATACGCCGTTTTGCTGTTGCCCCTCCATGCGAAAACACCATATATAATAAAAAAAGCAGACCAATTACCGCAAAAATAATACCTGTACTCTTGGTGACAGTCAACAGACCTGCAAGAGGTAAAACACTGATAAAAGCCCTCTTATGGTCTGCACGGTAATAATATGCCATCGCAAAAATAGCCAATGTATAGATTGGCAGCAAAAAATCCACCAATAAATTATTGATGCGGATGGTAATATTAAAAAGAGAAAGGGAAGCACAGCCCAGTCCTAAAAAAGCATACAACAAAAATCTTTTTTTCTCGGATATAATGCCAAACATGGCATAAAAACAAGAAAAAATCAGCATCCCCTGGGCCACAAGCATAACCTGCTGATCATGACCCACAAAACGGCAGACATAATATAGGAATGCGGATATGCCAAGGGGATAATTTTTAAAGTCGATTAGCTGAGAATCCGCCGTGGGAAACATATTGGTGCTGAGCATCTGCTTCACCACGATAGCCCAGTGGGAAAAATTGTCATAATGTATTAATTCACTTCGCAGCAGCAGTGAAAAGAATAGCAGAACGCCTCCAATCCAAAAAAAGTGAAACAGAGAAAATGAAATCTTAAAAGGCGGTTTTCTTTTCAGGCGCTGCACCAAAAGAATCCCAGAGGCGGTTAGGCCTGCCGCCATGACCACAATAGAGCCGGCAAAGAGGATATGCGCTAAGCCGCAAAAATAGACCATACAGGCCACTGCCGAAAAAACGAATACGGGGATAAACTCCCATCTCATCCCAATCACCTTTCGGGTCAGCAGCATATAGCCAAGAAAAGAACATGCTAACAACAGTGTAAAAACAACCCTAAATATAATTGTCATTTCAACGTCCTCCTACTTCTTTTTTTCATAAAGGGACTTGTCACACGCTTTCTTATGTTGCGGAGCATGTCGTCATAAAATGTCACCCAGGGGTCAATCTTTTTCGGCAGAGAATGAAGACGGTCATATATAATCTGCATATATTGACGTTTATCAGTCTCGTCCAGCGGTGTAACTGTGGCAGAGTAACGCCATACCTCTTTCTCCTGTCTCACGTAAACGATGGAGCCTTCCAGCCTTGCCTTATAACGCTCGGTTTCAATAACTATTTGAATCACATCTTTCTCCGGCAGATAAATTGGGGAGGAGGCATAAAATGAGATGCCTTGCTCAGACACATCCCCTGTCACCGCTTGATAGCTTTGGTTCTTATATCGAATATACACAGTCTCACTTGCCTGAATGCGCTCAGACCGTCGATAAGCGCGTCGTCCAAGCATAAAAAAAATAGCATAGCACAGAGAAACAATGTTGTAGGCCAGCCAAAAAATAATAATGCTGCTATAAAAAAGGGTCCAGCCGTATTTTTCATGAACAAAACGAAACATAGCAATGATTGACAGCGCCAGTAAAAGAATATGGGGGATGGCATACCAAAAATCATACGGCCTGTCTTTGCCTGCCTCTTTCTCTTTATTCGTTACTTTAAACTTCTTCTCATGGATATGCAAAGTTTCAAGCAACACTGGAAGAATCAGATAAGGCATGAAAATCGTATCCACCACTTGGCTCCAGTGCTGGGTTCTGATGTCGCTGGACAGATAGCGCATTGCCCTGCCATAACATAAATAGGGGGGCAGCCAAAAAATTACAATGTTCCAGAACTTTGTATTGACAATCTGAAAATCAAACAGGGCAAACAAAATAGGGGCCATAATAAAAACCAACCGGTTAAAAAAAGACCACCAATACAGAAAACTGTTTAAATAAGTAACCCTGGCTGAGGAGGAAAACTTTTTTGAGAAGATGGCCCCGGTGTTCTGCAGACTTTGTAAAACACCTCGTGCCCACCTGACCCTCTGCTTAATCATATCGGGAATCATTGTCGTGGTCAGGCCGGCCGCCTGAACTTCTTCCGTTGCATATGTAATGTAGCCGGCCTGCTGTAATCGTATGCTCGTCTCAAAATCTTCCGTAATGGTTTTCAACGGGAAACCCTCAATGTCTTCCATTGCCTGACGGGAAATCACTGCATTGCTTCCAGTATAAGCCGCCGCATTGGATGCGTTCCGCAGAACATTGACCTCTTTCGAAAAGAAATCCTGCTCATTTGGAATAATTCCTTCCGCGAAAAGGTTAAACTGAAACAAGTCCGGATTGTAAAAGCTCTGAGGGGTCTGCACCAGACCCAGCTTCCATGTATTATCTTTTTCACCCTCTTTGCGAAGCCTCCATACACCATCCTCTTTGATGAATTCTGAAAGCAGAAAATAAGGAACAGTCTTCATCAAAAATGTGTGCTGGGGAATCATGTCCGCATCAAAGGTAGCAAATAGCGGAGAGGAGGTTTTGGATAGGGCATTGTTTAGGTTGCCCGACTTTGCCTCCTGATTATCCGCAAGGCCCAAGTATTCCACGCCAAATAGCTGTGCAAGCTCCGCCATTTCCCTGCGGTTTCCATCGTCGCAAAGATAAATATGTACTTTTTGTTTGTCCGGATAGTCCATAAAAGTACAGGCATTCACAGTTTTGTACAATAGAGCAGCCGACTCGTCGTGGGTTGCAATAAATACATCCACATCCGGATAATATTCCGGGGGAATGACTGGTCGCTCGAGATGTCCGCTCTTCTTTTTTATCTTTTGAACAAAAAGCTCAAAGGTTGTGAGCACAGTAACCGTTTCGGCTGCAACCAGTAAAATGCCGAAAATTATATTCAAGCCCCTTTGACCGAACGGCAAGGTAAAAATTATCCTCCAACCCAAATAGACCGTCATCAAAATCATGGTAATTATTAAAAAAACATTTCTTCTCTTTTCTTTGCTCATTATGCTCTACCCCTCCTCGTATATCGTATTATTCCGGCTATCCACGGCAAAAACCCACTGTCGCTGCACATGATAACTGAGCAGGAACAAGGAGCTGTCCACTATGATTTTTCCAATTTTTTCATTGATGCCGAACCCTCTGTGAAGTGCATAGACACCCGTTGCAGAGAGCAGGATAATCAAAATACAAAGCAACAAATAGCGGAGCAGTGTTTTGCTTCCTGGCATTTTTCTGCGAAATACAAAGTTTTGATTTAATATGTAGTTAACAACAATGGAAATAACCCGTGCAATGGATGTCGCTGCCAAAACCTTCATATATTCCGATTGAAAAAAGGTACGGAGAAAATCCAGGAGGAACCAGACAATTCCAAGATCAACCGCCGAACTGATAAGAGACGAAGCAGAAAATCGAAGAAAGCCGGAAAGCAGTATAACAGCAATGCGGACACTGTCATGAAAAGGCTGAAAATGTGTTGCCTCATTGGAATTAACATAAATTACCTGAATCGGAAGTGTACACATGGGAATATTGGCCCGTACACAGGCAATAAGCATTTGCAGCTCGTATTCAAACCGCTCTCCTTTGACTGCGAGCATAAACGAAAGCAGCGGCTTGCCAAAGGCCCGAAGGCCTGTTTGGGTATCGCAAAGGCGTCTTCCATATAGTGCGGCGAACACAAGAGAAGTGACCCGATTTCCCAGCAGGGATCTAAGGGGTATACCAGGGGTGGTAAAATCACGGACGCCTAAACTGAGCGCATGGGGGTTTTGCTCCGCCAGCTCCAAAATACGCAGAACATCTTTAACCGCATGCTGCCCGTCCGCATCTGCCGTCACCACACAGGCAAACTGGTTGTAGTTCTCCTCTATATACTGAAAACCAGTTTTTAGTGCACGTCCCTTCCCGCAGTTTACCGGATGGTGCAGCACGGTACAGACATTCAGTTGCAGCTCCTGAAAAGTGGGTTGATAATCCGCACCGGAGCCGTCATCTACAATAATAATATCCAAAAGGCCATGTTCCTGTAACGCATTCACATAAGATAGGAGGCTCTGATCAGGTTCAAAGGCTGGAATCAAAATAATGGCTTTTTTATGATTTTGATCTTTCATTTGCTTCTTCTTAATTCCTCTTATTTCTTGCTCTGCCTTTATGATGTACACGCTTATACTCGTACATTTTCTCGTCTGCAATACTTAATATATCACTGGCTGACAGAGTATTATCTGTGCGGATCTCAACAATACCGTAACTAATATTGCGGTAGTAATGACGGCCGCTTATATGTTCGCAGTTTATCACTCTATTCCTCAACATCTCCATCTGTTCGTTAGCGCTGTCACCGCTCCAGTCTTGTGCCAGAATCATAAACTCATCTCCACCTATGCGGCAAAGAACAGCTTCTTGTGAAAAACCGCGCAATATATCGGCAACCGCTATAATATACTTATCTCCTTCACAGTGGCCGAACTGATCGTTTACGTATTTAAGATTATCAATATCAGCAAAGCAAAGGATGAATAATCTGTTGTCGCCGAGCCACTCATTTAGTGTCTTCATACCATAACGGCGGTTAAATAATTGTGTCAGATCATCTGTATATGCGGCAACCTGCAGATCATAAAGACGCCTCTTTTGAGAGCTTATATCATTGAACATAAAAGCGTGCTCTTTTACCAAACCGGCTGTTTCAATGGCACACTTAGAAAAATAGACAAGGCCTTCCCCAAACTCCCGAAATTCCTCCGGCAGCTGCCTCAAATCCAAATATGCATGTTCAGGATCGTTAATCACATTGTCGAGGTAATTCTGCAAAAGCGCAGCAACTGATTCCATAAATATTTCGCCTCTTCTCACATTATGTCAATTGAATTATTCTCATGCATCCTTTTTGCAGCATGAATCACATCATAATTTCTATTTTGTTGTAGTTCCTGCGTAATAAATGCAGCTTTTCGCTGGCGGAGAATATAAAAAATATAAAAAGGCACAGCAATCAGGCCGGCTGGAAAATATAGCTCCCACCGGCTTTATCTTCATGCATAAATTTCTAATTATGATTGATACAGATTGGATACTGTTATTAATTCATATAAAAATGCTTGCTATTTCTATATCAAATGGTATAGTATTATGTAAATATTGGTCGAATGGCAACTCATGCTACAACAAAATAGAAATTATGTGATAGCCAGCCGCATACGGTCAATCTGACGTGCGTGAATAGTACCGCTCTCCATAGTATAAATTCGGGTGGTATTTACGTTGGAGTGGCCGAGTATATCCGCCAGCCGAAACAGATCTTTTTCCAGCTTATAGTAAGTTCGTGCAAACAAGTGTCGAAGATTGTGGGGAAATACTTTCTCCGGCGCTACGTCTGCGCTTGCACAAATGCCTTTCATATCTCGCCAGATATTGGAGCGGTCAAGTGGTTTTCCCGTTTTTGTGATAAAAACCATCCCTGAGGTTCTCTGCTGTTTCCGAGTATATGCAATCAAGGTATGGCAGAGCTTTTTAGGCAGAAGGATGGTACGTGTTTTGCCCTTGCAGTTTACGACCGCCCGTCCCATGTGTGCCGCTTCTATGGTGATAAACTGCAGTTCAGAAACTCGGATTCCTGTGGCACAGATGGTTTGTAAAACAAGGCAGAGGCGCTCATTACCCTCTCTTTTGGCCGCTTGTACCAGACGCAGATATTCTTCCCGCGTAAGCTCCTTTTCCTCCCTGCAAAACAAACTTCTCTGTATTTTCAGGGGTTTTACCTTACAGTCAATCCAACTGACAAAGTTCAAAAAGGCGTTGACTCCAGCCAGCATAGTATTGACTGTTGTCGCTGCGTATTGCTGTGTCAGGGTCTCTTTCCACTTGATCAAGACACTTTTTGTGACCGGCTCACCGCCAAGAAATTTGCATAGTGAAGAAAGACTGCGCTGATAGAGTTCAATGGTGGAAACGCTTTTCTCCTGTTCTCGCAGGTAGACGGCGAAGCACTCTCTCATTTTAGGGGTAATTACCCGTTTCTTTCCTTTTTGCAACATAATTTAAATCCTCTCCTTTTCATATGGCAGGTTTATTGTGTTATTCATATTTTTTATAAGAAACACGATATACATGACTGCCTCTGTATCCTATATATTTTTATTCTATTTTCATAATTTATACAGTCTCCAGAAACGAATACCATTTACTAATATCGTCATCAATACCATAGAAGTAACCATATTTTTACCAAAGTTTGTGATGCATGATTGCAGCGAGCTGCGGGCAAACAAAAAGGGGTTGTCGGGAAATAGATAATCCCAAAGAAGGAGGGTGTGACCGATGCCGGTCACACCCTCCCTCTTAACTTTATCCTAAAAAAGAAGAAAA
>ENA-UOOI01002784-UOOI01002784.1-fermentation-metagenome-genome-assembly--contig:-NODE-2784-length-14321-cov-15.352797_pt1 | contig 14321 bp, 10 predicted proteins | sample MGYA00245779_ERZ724027 | MGnify/ENA primary metagenome ERZ724027 (study PRJEB28704, sample SAMN03018318) | fermentation metagenome | biome: anthropogenic terrestrial biome; feature: soil... | reverse complement strand
GTGATTTACGGGTCCCTTTTTTCCTTCTCGTTGTTTAATTTTCAAGGTCCCATGCCGTCGCTTTCCACAGGAATTTCTTTCTGCTCCGCTCAGAATTGAGAAAAGCAACAGGAATTTCGCTCCGTTTTACGACGGCTTTATAATAATATCACGCTTAATTGGCATTGTCAACGCTTTTCGGAATAAAATCCTGCCGAGCTCCCATTTTTCAAATGACACGTTTCTGCTTCCATTTTCCCCGCCGGAACCGGAACTCGAACACGGCCGTCCGGACGGCCCAGTCGACGAACATGGCGCACCAGGTGCCCATCAGCCCCATCTGCAGCCAGTCCGCGAGCACATAGCAGAAGCCGATTCGGAAAATCCACATGGAAAGAACGGAGGTCAGCATCGTGAACCGCACGTCCCCTGCGGCCCGCAGCGCATTGGGCAGCGTGAAGGCGGGCGCCCAGATGGTCGCGTTGCACAGCGCGAACACATAGAGGATCTGCACCGCGCTCTCCGAGGCGGCGGCGTCGAGGCGGAACACGCCGACGAGCGGCACGGCCGTGAGTGCCAGCGCGACGTTCAGCACGCCCATGGCCAGATAGGCGACCCTCATCAGCCGCTTGGTGTAATAGACGGCCTGCTTGTAATCCCCGGCCCCGATGCATTGGCCGACCACCGTGATCAGCGCAAGGCCGACGGCCGTCCCCGGGATGTTGGTGATGGCCGAAACGCTGTTGCAGACGGCGTTGGCGGCGATGGCCGCCGTGCCGAACGTGGTGACCGTTCTCTGGACGATCAGCTTGCCGATCTGAAACATCCCGTTCTCCAGGCCGTTCGGGACGCCGATATGCAGGATGCGCCGCACCATGTCGAACCGGAACTCGGGCCGGAAGGGATGGTCTATGTAGATCAGATTCTCCTTCCGGCAAATGAGCAGGAACATGGCGGCGGCCGCCAGGATGCGCGCGGCGAGCGTCGCCATCCCGGCCCCCGCGGCGCCCCAGCCGAGGCCGTAGATCAGCACCGCGTCCCCGCCGATATGGACGATATTGTCGATCAGCGAAACCAGCATGGAGATGCGGCTGTTGCCCATGGAACGGTACAGGGCCGCGCCGGCGTTATAAATGGCCAGGAAGGGATAAGAGAAAGCGGTAAGCTCAAAATAAATGTCGGCGTTTTTCATCACGTCGGCATCGATATTGCCAAAAATCGCATAGAGGATGGAACTTCGGAAAATCAGGCTGACCGCCATGATCGCGGAGGCGAGGACGGTGATGGAGTACAGGAGCTGCTTGGCAGCCACGCAGGCGTTCTCCCTGCTGTTCATGCCGATGTACTGCGAGGCCACGACCGCGCCGCCCGTGGCCAGGGCGGAAAAGATCTGGATCAGGAGAATGTTGATGGAATCCACGAGCGAAATTCCGGAGACCGCCGCCTCCCCCACGTTGGCCACCATGATCGTATCGGAAAGGCCGATCGTGACCGCCAGAAACTGCTCCGCCACCAGCGGAAGGATCAGGCGCGTCAGCGCCTGGCGGGAGAACATTCCGTTTTCAATTTCCGCCGGCCGAGCAAGGCGTTCCTTTCCCCTGCCGATGATTTGAAAAATCTGTGAGAAAATCGATTCATCACCGCTGCTTTCCCGCTGCGGCGTTTTGATCTTTCCCCAGGCCGCAGAATATTTTTTTGCTCCTCCCCGCGCTTTCGCGGCAGGAAAAAGCAAAGGGACGCCCCGAAGGCGCCGCCGTCCGCATGCGGAACCGGCCCGCTCAGCCGGTTTCCCGGACCCCGAGATAAGACACGTATTCTTCCAGGCACATGGAGAGCTCCCGCATCTTCACGGCGTTGTCCTCCCCCACGTAGCGGAACCGGGCGGCGTCGCCCTCCATGCCGGTCTTGGCCGACTTTTCGGGCGGGTATCGCTGGATGAAGCCGTAGGACACGCAGTTCCGGGTCAGCCAGCGGTACTGCGGGGTCGAGCCGAAATCCTTGCCGCCGGCGGAAAAGACGACCGAAAGGCCGGTCTGGGCGTCGCACCGGTTCCCCTTGCCCACGGCAGACTGCGCCCTGCTCTCCGCGACGACCTGCGAAAGCTTCTGGTCCCTCATGAGCTTCTCCGCTTCCGCTCGGAAGAGCGCCTCCTGTTTTTCGGCGTCCACATAGCCCGCCGCAGGCGTGAGCGGGCAGCCCGCCGATTCCGCGTCCCCCATCATTTTCCTGAGGGCGGGCAGGATCCTGCCGTCGACGGAAACGCCGCCGTAGCTCTCGATCTGCGGCCGGTAGCCGTCCGGAAGCGGGCGGTTCGGCCCGGCCAGCACCAGATTGAACGAATCGTCGTAGACCGGCAGCCCCTGCGCGAGGCTCGAAACCGGCTGCCGGTTCTGCAAAAGCTGCCGCCGGTTCTCCTCGGCGGCGCTCCGGATCTGATACCAGGCCAGCGCCGCCCCCGCCGCCACCGAAAGCAGCAGCATCACCACGACGGCCGTCATCACGATCCGGATCTTTTTCACCTGATTCTGCCTGCGCCACTCGGCCGGGCTTTTCACGATTTTTTCGTTCCGGCTGCGCACTTTCACCCGCCCTTTCGGTTCTTTGGTGCTATTGTATAACTTCTCCGAAATGTTTGCAACAGTCTATTTTTTTTCATCTCTGCTTACAGGATATGGGGGAAGGTTTGCTTTTCCGGCGGAAGGGTAGTATCATTAAACTGGGGTAAGTTTCAAAAATGTCTCAAACGGTCCCGCTACTGAAATCGAGGTTATGGATGATGCGAAAGACAAAAATCGTCTGCACGCTCGGCCCCGCGACCGAGCGGGAGGAAACCCTGAAACAAATGATGCTGGCCGGCATGAACGTCGCCCGCCTGAACTTTTCCCACGGAACGCACGAACAGCAGAAAAAATATGCCGACGCCGTCAAAAAGCTGCGCGGGGAACTGGGCCTCCCGGTCGCGCTGATGCTGGACACCAAGGGCCCCGAGATCCGGACGGGGGAGTTCGCCGCCCCCGTCGTTCTGAAGGCCGGGGACCGGTACACGCTGACCACCCGCGAGGTGCCGGGCGACGGAACGATCTGCTCCGTCTCCTTCCCGCGGCTGCCGGCGGAAGTCGGCCCCGGGACGAAGATCCTGATCGACGACGGGCTGATCGGGCTGAAGGTGGATTCCACGACGGACACGGACATCCTGTGCACCGTGCTGAACGGCGGCGAGGTCTCGTCGCACAAGAGCATCAACGTGCCGGGGCTGCACCTTTCGCTCCCGTTCATCAGCGAGAAGGACCGCAGCGACATCGCGTTCGCCGTGCGGGAAGACTTCGATTTCATCGCCGCTTCGTTCACGCGCAGCGCGCAGGACATCCTCGATCTGCGCGGCGAGCTGAAAAAGCTCGACTCCCATAAGATCCGGCTCATTCCCAAAATAGAGAATTCGGACGGCGTCCGGAACATCGATGAGATCCTCCGCGTCTCCGACGGCGTGATGATCGCGCGGGGGGACCTCGGCGTCGAGATCCCGTTCGAGGAGATCCCGAGCATCCAGAAGCAGATCATCAAAAAAGCCTCCAACGCGGGGCTGCAGGTCATCACGGCGACGCAGATGCTCGATTCCATGATCAAGAATCCGCGCCCGACGCGTGCCGAGACGACCGACGTCGCCACGGCGATCTACGACGGGACCAGCGCGATCATGCTCTCCGGTGAAACGGCCGCGGGCGCCTATCCGGTGGAGGCCGTCCGCACCATGGCGAAGATCGCCGAGTGCACGGAGCGCTCCATCGACTACGCCGAGGCCTTCCGTCTGCGCGACGGGGCCGAGGAACCGAACGTGACCTCCGCCATCTCTCACGCGACCTGCACGACGGCGCACGACCTCGGCGCCACGGCCATCCTCACGGTGACGAAATCGGGGCGCACCGCGCGGATGATCTCGAAATACCGCCCGGCCTGCCCCATCATCAGCGGCACCCCGGACGAAACCGTCCTGCGGCAGATGAACCTCTCGTGGGGGGTCATCCCCATCCTGGTGGAGGAAAAGGACAACACGGACGAGCTGTTCGACCACGTCGTCTGCGTCGCCAAGCGGCACGGGCTGGTCAGGGACGGCGACCTGGTGGTGATCACGGCCGGCGCGCCGCTGAGGATGTCCGGCACCACCAATCTGCTGAAGGTGCAGCTGGTCGGCCACGTGCTCGTCTCCGGCATGGGGGCGAGCAAGGGCTCGGTGTGCGGGAACGTCTGCGTCTTTCAAAACGAGGAGGAGCTCCGGCGCCGCTTCAAATCCGGCGACGTCCTCGTCGCGCCTGAAACGACGAACAGCCTGCTCCCTTACCTGAAGATGGCCTCCGCGCTCGTCGTGGAGCGCCCGGGAATGAACTCCCACGCCGCCATCGCCGGCATGGCTCTCGACAAACCCGTGATCGTCGGCGCGCAGAACGCCACCAAAATTCTCAAGGGCGGCACGACCGTCACCGTGGACGCGGACCGCGGCATCGTCTACAGCGGCGTCGAGAATCTTCGCGGCTGAGCCGTTCCCTTTTAATAGGATGGAGGGCCGCGCCTTTTTAATAGGACCGGTCCTTTTTCATCAGCAGCAGGGCCGTCAGATAGCAGCAGGCAAACAGCAGGGAAAAATTCCACCGCGAACGGAGCAGGATCAGAAAGCCGGCCAGGGCGAGCGGGACCAGAAGCAGGAAAGAGACCGCGGAGACGATGCGGTCGGCCTTCTCCGGCGCAAGGCGGAGACAGAGGAACGCGGAAAGGGCCTGTCCCCCGTCGAGCGGGGCGATGGGCAGAATATTGAACGCGAACAGCAGGAAGTTGCCGAGGACGAAATTCCGGAACCGCATCCCGGAAAAGGCGAAGGCAAGCGCGGCCGCCGCGAAGTTTGCCAGCGGCCCGGCGAGCGAGACGAGGGCGTCGCGGCGGTAGCCGGAGGCGCGGCCGTCCCTGAGGATGTCGATCCCGAACGGGGTGAAGCGGATCTCCCCGGGCAGACTGGAGAACGCGGCCATCGCCGCAAGGTGCGCGGCCTCGTGCAGGGCGGCGCAGAACAGGCCGGCCGCGGCCATGCCGCTCCGGTCGAGCGCCAGCAGCAGCGCGATCACGGCGAGGAACGGAAAGCCGACGATCACGCGGCACCGCCCGAGGAAAAACGTCACGGCGCGTTTCCGGCCGCCGCGTTTCCGGCGCCGGAGGCGGCCTCCTGCGCCGAGGAAGACCCTTTTTCCGCCTGGAAGGCGCCGGACGGCGCGGGGGGAGCGGACGAAGGAACGCCGGAGGCGGCGCCCGGCGCCGAAGAAGGCCCGTTTTCCGCCTGGGAAGCGCCGGACGGCGCAGGAACGGCAGAAGAAGAAATCCCGGAAACGGCGTCGTTTTCGGGGCCTGCGCTGGCGATCCAGGTCCAGAACCCGACGACGCTGCGTCTGGCCTGGTCCACCTGCTCTTCCGCGATGATGGAATCGTTCAGCATGTCCAGATACCAGCCGCGCACGGCGGCGTACAGGTCCCCGCCGTGCAGCCGGAGCAGCAGCGCGGCGGCGAGCACCGCAAGGCAGCCGAAGATCTGCACGGCCGTCAGCAGATGCAGCTTTGTCCCGTTCCGCTTCTCCTCCGTCTCCCCGGGGGATTCCGGCGCGGGCGCGTCGTCCTCTTCCCAGAGACGGTCCTCCGTTCCGTACTCGCTTTCATCGGTCCCGTACCTGTTTTCGTCTTTCATCCGCACGCCCTCCCAGAGCTTCCGTTCTCTTCCAATATTTATGAAAGCTCCGGGGCCGATAGAACCGGACAAGGCGAGGGGAATCCCTCCGCGGGGTCAGAAAAAGCCGGCCTCCCGAACCATTTCGGGAAGCCGGCCGCTATTGACAGGCGATTCAGGAAACCTTGGCTTTGCCGTGCACTTTCTCCATGATCTCGGCCTTTTCCTCCGCGTCTTTTTGTTCCTTGAGGCGGGCGCGTTCTTTCGCGTCGCTGCGGTCCCAGATCTCCTGCGAAACCTTGGCCCATTCCTTCGCGGCGGGCACGCATTTGGCGGTGAGGGAATCCACGTCCTCCGGATGGACGAGGTCGGTCGACTTGGCGCCGGACTTCTTGATCATCTGGGAAAGGCGGCCCGGGTTGTCGAGCAGCGGGCAGGGGCGGAGCTGGTTGTGGTTGAACGGCTGGTTGCGGCGGTACTGCATGAACAGCGGCGACTGGAACGCCTCCAGCAGCGTTTTGTCCTTGATGTTGCTGTCCGCGTAATGGATGAACGCGCACGGCTCGATGTCGCCGTTGGCGTTGATGTGCAGGTAGCAGCGGCCGCCCGCGATGCATCCGTTCACATACTCGCCGTCGTTCCAGAAATCCATGGTGAAGAGCGGCTTCGTCCCGCGGAATTTACGGATCTGGTCGTACATGAATTTGCGCTGCTCCGCGGTCGCGATGAGGTCCGGCACGGCGTCCACCCCCACGGGTATGTAGGTGAACAGCCAGGCGAACTTGCAGCCCTGGGCGATCAGAAAATCGAAATACTCTTCGCTGCCGATGTTTTCGGCGTTTTTGCGCGTGTAGCAGAGCGACGCGCCGAACGGCAGCTTCTTTTCCCGCAGCACTTTCATCGCGCGCAGGACGGCCTGGTAGGTGCCCTTTCCGCGGCGGGAATCGGTCTGCTCCTCGTAGCCCTCGATGCTGATGGCCGGAACGAAGTTCTTGACCCGCAGCATCTCGTCGGCAAATGCTTCGTCGATCAGCGTGCCGTTTGTGAAGGCGAGGAAAGCACAGTCGTTATGCTTCTCGCACAGGCGGATGATGTCGTTTTTGCGGACCAGCGGTTCGCCGCCGGAAAAGATATACATATAGGTGCCCAGCTCTTTGCCCTGGCGGACGATGTCGTCCAGCTGGTCGAAGCTGAGGTTCAGCCTGTTTCCGTATTCCGCGGCCCAGCAGCCGGTGCAGTGGAGGTTGCACGCGGAAGTGGGGTCCATCAGGATGGCCCACGGGATATTGCAGTCGTATTTCTGAACCAGCTTGTTCTTGCGCCGGCTGCCGAGGATGGCGGAATGAATCAGGAAATTCTCGAACAGCTTCCGCCTCACGCCGTCGTCGATATCGGTGTAAAGGCTGCTGATGAGCCGGTTCCAGTTGTTGTTCGGATCCTTCATGTAGCCGTCGACCATATCGTAAGCGTTCTTGTAATAATTATCCTTGTCAAACTTGCGAAGCCAGCCGATCAGCTTCGGCACGTTTTCCTGGGGATTGCTGTCGAGATACGCCAGCACTTTCTTTAGGCCGAAAGCCTCCAGCTTTTCACTCACCGTTTCCATATCGTTTGCTCCTTTTCAATGAATTGAAGGGCAGAACCGCATATCCGTTCGGTTCTTTAACAATAGCATTTTCCCGCGGATTTGTATCTATACACTTTCTCCACAAAGTAAAATTTTTATACAAAATCAGGAAAGTGTCAGAACGCCGCGCGGGCCCGTGCGGCGGGGCGTCCGGGCCTGCGGATTCATTGACAGACGCCGCGCTTTATTGTATGATTTGAACCGAAACCGCCCGCCGGACGGAGGGCGGAAAGCCGGGGGGAATATTTGATGAAGCTGGAAAAACTGCTGGAGGGGCTGTCCTGGTCCTGCAGCGGGCCGACGGACGTGGAGATCGGCTCCGTGGTCTACGATTCGCGGAAGGTGACGAAGGGCAGCCTGTTCGTGTGCCTGCGCGGCTTTTCGTCGGACGGCCACCGCTTCGCGGGCAGAGCCGCCGAGGCGGGCGCCGCGGCCGTCGTGGCGCAGGAGCCGGTGGAATGCGGGAACACGCCCGTCGTGCGGGTGCAGGACACCCGCTACGCGCTCGCGGTGATCTCCGCCGCATGGTTCGGCCATCCGGCGCGGGAGCTGACGACGGTCGGCATCACGGGAACCAAGGGCAAGACGACCACGTCGTATATGATCCGCTCGATCCTGGAGGCGGGGGGCATCCGCACGGGCCTGATCGGGACCATCGGCATCGTGATCGGCGGCGAGGTCGTCCCGACCGAGAACACCACGCCGGAATCCTACGACGTGCAGCGGGCCCTGCGCCGCATGGCGGATTCGGGCTGCAGGGCCGCCGTGGTGGAGGCCTCGTCCATCGGCCTGCGGGACCGGCGCGTGGCGGGCTTTCCCTTCGATTACGGCCTGTTCACCAACTTTTCCCCCGACCACATCGGCCCGAACGAGCACAAGGACGCGGCGGAATACATGCGCTGCAAAAGCCTGCTGTTCCGCCAGTGCAAAACCGGCATCTTCAACATCGACGACGGGAACTGGAAGGGCGTGGCCGCAGGGCACACCTGCCGGGTGGAGACTTACGGCTTCGGCAGAGACGCCGAGCTGCGGGCCTCCGGCGCGCATCTGATTTCCCGGCCCGGCTACCTCGGGGTGCATTTCGACCTGAAAGGGCGGCTGAACTTCGGCGCGGACGTCGACATTCCGGGCCGGTTCAGCGTCTACAACGCGCTGGCGGCCGCGGCGGTCTGCCTGCACTTCCCGGTCGGCGAGGAAGAGATCCGCCGGGGCCTCGACACCGTCAAGGTCCGCGGCCGCGTGGAGGCGGTCCCGGTGCCGGGCAACTACACGCTGCTGATCGATTACGCCCACAACGCGCTGAGCATGGAGAACATCCTCGGCACGCTGCGCGAATACCATCCGCGGCGCCTGATCTGCCTGTTCGGCGCGGGCGGCAACCGCGACCGCGAGCGCCGGTTCGAGATGGGCGAGACCAGCGGGCGCCTGGCCGACCTTTCGGTCGTCACGGCGGACAATTCCCGCTATGAGGACGTGATGGACATCATCGCGGACATCAAGGTCGGCCTCGCCAAAACGGACGGAAAGTATGTGGTGATCCCGGACCGGAAGCAGGCCATCAAATACTGCATCCAAAACGCGCGGGACGGCGACATCATCGTGCTGGCCGGCAAGGGGCACGAGGATTATCAGGAGATCCAAGGGGTAAAATACCACCTGGACGAGCGCGAGGTCGTCGCGGACGTCCTTGCGGGAAAACTGTGAGGCGGCAAAGATGAAAATGACTGTGCGCGAGCTGGCAGCCGCCTGCGGCGGGACCCTGCTGGCCGGAGACCCCGAAGCCGCCGTCACCTCCGCCTCCACGGACAGCCGGGAAATCGAGCCGGGTGCGCTGTTCGTGCCCGTCGCCGGCGAGAAGACCGACGGGCACGCCTTCATCGCCAAGGCGTTCGCCGCCGGGGCGGCCGCGACTCTCACCCAGAAAGGCCGCCTGACGCGCGTCGGCGGCGCGTGGATCGCGGTGGACGACACCCGCCTGGCGCTGCAGAAGATCGCCGCGGCGTGGCGGAAGCGGTTCTCCGGCCCCGTCGTGGGCGTGACGGGCAGCGTCGGCAAAACCACGACGAAGGAGCTGACCGCCCTGGCGCTTTCGGCCGGGAAACGGGTCCTAAGGACCGAGGGCAACCGGAACAGCCAGGTCGGCCTGCCGCTGACCGTGCTGCGCCTTTCGCCCGAATACGACGCCGCCGTGGTGGAGATGGGCATGAGCGAGTTCGGCGAGATGGCGCGCATCGCGGCGGTCGCCGCGCCGGACTTCGCGGTTCTGACCAACATCGGCCTCTCCCACATCGGCCAGCTCAAAACGCGGGAGAATATCCTGAGGGAAAAGCTGCATATCGCCGACCGCTTTCACGAGGGGTCCGCGCTGTTCCTGAACGGCGACGACCCCATGCTCGCGGCCCTGCGGGGAAAGCTGCCGTTCGAGACGGTCTATTACGGCACGAAGCCCTGGTGCGATTTCCGCGCCGACGGCCTCCGCGCGGAAGGTGAAACCGCAGAGTTTCGCTGGACCGCCCCGGACGGGGAAACGGGCGAGGCCCGGCTGGCCGTCCCCGGCGTCCACTCGGTGCTGGACGCCCTCGCGGCGCTCGCCGCGGCGCAGCGGCTCGGCGTCCCCCCCGCAAAGGCGGCCGCCGCCCTCGCCAAGTACCGCCCCATCGCCATGCGCCTGCAGGTGCGCCGGACGGAAGGCGGCGTGACCGTGATCGACGATTCCTACAATTCCAGCCCGGACGCGGCGAAGAGCAGTCTGGACGTGCTGTGCGGCTTCTCCGGCGGGAAGCGCGTGGCCGTGCTGGCCGACATGCTGGAGCTGGGGGATTTCTCCCGCCGCGCGCACGAGGAGGTCGGTCGGCACGCGGCGCGGGCCGGCGTGGACGCCCTGGTGACCGTCGGGAACGAGGCGCGGGCCGTTGCCGGGGGCGCGCTCGCCGAGCGCCCCTCCCTCCCCTGCCGCATCTGCCGGAGCAACGCCGAGGCTCTCGCCGAGCTGCGGCGCATTCTCGCCGCGGGCGACACCGTGCTGGTCAAGGGATCCCGCGGGATGAGGACCGACGAGATCGTCGCCGGCCTTCTGCGGCGGGGCTGACCGGGCGCCCGCAGTCGGAAAAATTGCGGAGGAAGAACCGTTTTGCTGAAGCTTGCCGTCTATCTCAGAGACTATAAAAAGGAATGCATTCTCGGGCCGCTGTTCAAGTTTTTGGAAGCGATCTTCGAGCTGCTGATGCCGACGATCATGGCGCTGATCGTCAACGAGGGCGTGGCCCGCCGGGACGAAGGCTACGTGCTGCGGATGGGCGGCGCGATGGTGCTGATGGCGCTGCTGGGGTACGGCAGCGCGCTGATCTGCCAGAAATACGCTGCGCGCGCGTCGCAGGGATTCGGCACCGCGCTGCGCGACGAGATGTTCCGGAAGGTCCTCTCGTTCTCGTACGCGCAGACCGACCGCTTCGGCGCGCCGACCCTGACCAACCGCATCACCAACGACGTGAACCAGCTCCAGCTCTGGGTGGCCATGTCCATCCGCCTTCTGACCCGCGCGCCGTTCATCTGCATCGGCTCCATCCTGATGTCGTTCTTCCTCGACGCCAAGCTGGCCTGCATCCTGCTGGCGGCCACGCCGGTGCTCGCCGCCGTGATCTACTTCGTGACCAAAAGCGCCTCCCCCCTTTACCGCGCGTACCAGCGCGGGCTGGACCGGATGGCGGCGCTCCTGCGCCAGAACCTTTCGGGCGTGCGCGTGATCCGCGCGTTCGCCAAGACGGAGCAGGAGGCCGCCCGCTTCCGCCGGGCCAACGACGGGCTGACGGACACCGGCCTCGCGATCGGCCGGATCTCCGCGCTGTTCAACCCGCTGACCTCGATGACAGTCAACCTGATGGTGGTGCTGGTGCTGTGGGCCGGCGGGATCGATATCGGGGCCGGCCGGCTGTCGCAGGGGCAGGTCATCGCGTTCATCAACTACGCGAACCAGATCCTGCTCTCGCTGCTGGTCGTGTCGAACCTGATCATCCTGCTGACGAAATCGATGGCCTCCGCCGCGCGGGTCAACGAGATCCTCGACGCCCCGGCGGAGATGGACTTTCCCGAGCGGGAGCCGGAACTTCCCGCCGGCGCGCCCGCCGTGGAGTTCCGGGACGTCTCGTTCTCCTACGGCGGGACGGGGGACCGCGCGCTGGAACACGTGAGCGTCTCGATCCCCAAGGGGCAGACGGTCAGCATCATCGGGGGGACCGGCTCGGGCAAGACGACCTTCGTGAACCTGATCGGCCGCTTTTACGACGCGGCCTCCGGCTGTGTGCTGGTGGACGGCGCCCCGGTCGGCCGCTACCCCGCGCGGGCCCTCCGCGCCAAAATAGGCATGGTGCCGCAGCGCGCCGCGCTCTTCACGGGCACCGTGGCGGAGAACATCCGCTGGGGCGCGCCCGAAGCGGAAATGGACAAGGTGCGGGCCGCGGCCGCGGCGGCCCAGGCGGACGAGTTCATCCGCCGCCTGCCGCAGGGGTACGATTCCCCCGTGCAGCGCGGCGGGGCCAATTTTTCGGGCGGTCAGCGGCAGCGCCTGACCATCGCCCGCGCGCTCGTGACGGACCCGGAAATCCTGATTCTGGACGACGCCTCCAGCGCGCTGGACTTTCTGACCGAGGCGCGCCTGCGCGAAGCGCTGCGCAACAGCGGCCGCGGGCGCACGATCCTGCTTGTTTCGCAGCGGGTGGGGACGGTGCGCGGCGCGGACCGCATCCTGGTCTTCGACGGCGGGAAGATCGTCGGCGACGGCGCGCACGGGGAGCTGTTCCGCAGCTGCGCCGCCTACCGCGAAATCTGCCTGTCGCAGATGCCGGAAGAGGAGGCGCGGGAGTGAAACGGACTTTGTTCCGGCTGATGAAAACGGTGGGGCGGTACCGGTCCCTGCTGGCGCTCGCCGCCCTTTCGGCCGTCGCGAGCGTCGCCTGCACGCTGGCCGGGCCGCTGATCGTCGGGCGCGCGGTCGACCTCATGGCCGGGCCCGGGAAGGTGGATTTTCCCGCGGTGGGGCGCGCGCTGGCCCTGCTGGCGGCGATTTACCTCGGCGGCAACGGGTTCCTGTGGCTGCTGACCTATCTGACCAACCGGATCTCCTACCGGACGGTGAACCGCCTGCGCGGCGCGCTGTTCGCCAAGCTCTCGGCGCTGCCGCTCGGCTTTTTCGACCGCACGCCGCACGGCGACACGGTCAGCCGCTTCGTCAACGACGCGGACACCGTGGCCGACGGCCTGCTGCAGGGGCTGGCGGCGCTGCTGCAGGGCGCCGCCACCATCGCCGGCGCGGTCGCCTTTATGCTGACCCTGGACGCGCGGATGACGCTGGTCGTCGTCCTCTCGGCGCCGCTCTCGTATTTCACCGCGCGCCGAATCGCGGGCGGGGCGCAGAAGCTGTTCCGCGAGCAGGCGGCGCAGCTTGGCAGTCTGAACGGCTACGCCGAGGAGATCGTGGAGGGGCAGAAGGTCGTCGCCGCGTTCCGCTACGAGCCGCGGGCGTTCCAAAAATTCCGGCGGATCAACGCGGAGCTGTACCGCACCGGCGAGCGGTCGCAGTTCATCTCCTCGCTCTCGAATCCCTCCACGCGCATCGTCAACAACCTCGCCTACGCCGCCGTCGGCATCTTCGGCAGCCTGAGCGCCATCCGCGGCACGCTGACGGTCGGCGGCATCTCGAGCTTCCTGATCTACGCGGCGGTGTTCGCCAAGCCGTTCAACGACATCACGAACATCCTCGCGCAGATTCAGGCCGCGGCGGCCTCCGCGCAGCGTCTGTTCGGCGTGCTGGACCTCCCGCCGGAACCGCCGGAACCGGAAAACGCCCTGCGGCTGCAAAGCTGCGCCGGGCACGTGCAGTTCCGGGACGTCTCGTTCTCCTACGCGCCGGACCGCAGGCTGATCGAGCATTTCGACCTCGACGTCGCGCCCGGCAGCAGCATCGCCATCGTGGGCCGGACGGGGGCAGGGAAGACCACCCTCGTCAACCTGCTGATGCGCTTCTACGACGTGAACGGCGGCGGCATCTTCCTTGACGGGCACGACATCCGCTCCCTGACGCGCGCGAGCCTGCGGGCGCAGTTCGGCATGGTGTCGCAGGAAACCTGGCTGTTCGGCGGCACCATCCGCGAGAACATCGCCTACGCGAAGCCGGACGCGACGGACGAAGAGGTGGCGCGGGCCGCGCGCAACGCGGGCGCCGACGGCTTCATCCGTCGCCTAAAAGAAGGCTACGCCACGCATATTTCCGCGGACGGCTCCGGCCTTTCGGAGGGGCAGAAGCAGCTTTTGACCATCGCGCGGGTGATGCTCGCCAACCCGCCCATGCTGATTCTCGACGAGGCGACCAGCAGCATCGACACCGGCACCGAGCTGCGCATCCAGCGCGCGTTCGACCGCCTGACGGCCGGGCGCACCAGCTTCGTGATCGCGCACCGGCTCTCCACCGTGAGGAACGCCGACCGCATCCTCGTGATGGATCAGGGGCACATTGTGGAAAGCGGCACCCACGGGCAGCTCTTAAAGCGCCACGGATACTATGCGGGGCTGTATGACAGCCAGTTCGCGCAGGGCGGCTCAGGTCGCCGGTAAAGTTGTGCAACCGCAGAATTCCGGCGGAAAAAACGGCCGCCCGGCATATTGATCCGATAGAGGGAATAGTCTGTTATGAGTGAAAAAGTGATGGTCGCCATGAGCGGCGGCGTGGACAGCTCCGTCGCGGCCCTGCTCCTGCTGGAGCGGGGGTACGAGGTCGCCGGCGCGACGCTGCGCCTGTTCGGCAACGAGGAGGCGGGCCTGAGCGCCAAGCGCCCGTGCTGCTCCCTGGCGGACGTGGAGGACGCGCGCGGCGTCGCGGCGCGCCTGGGCATCGAGCACTACGTGTTCAATTTCGGCGCGGAATTCCGGCGCGACGTGATCGCGCGCTTCGCGCAGGGATACCGCAGGGGCGAGACGCCGAACCCCTGCATCGACTGCAACCGGTACATCAAGTTCGGCAGG
>ENA-UOOI01002782-UOOI01002782.1-fermentation-metagenome-genome-assembly--contig:-NODE-2782-length-14323-cov-5.753224_pt1 | contig 14323 bp, 18 predicted proteins | sample MGYA00245779_ERZ724027 | MGnify/ENA primary metagenome ERZ724027 (study PRJEB28704, sample SAMN03018318) | fermentation metagenome | biome: anthropogenic terrestrial biome; feature: soil; material... | reverse complement strand
GTCAATGAAGAAGAATATGAGAAATATAAACAATATGTATTAGTTGCTGATTTAATGAGAGAACCTTTAAATGATAAAAATAAATATGAAGCTAGAATGTTACAAGAAAATGTTGAAAAATTAAGAGAAATTATTGAGGTAAAACAACCTGAATTTAATATTAGTCTATATGATAGTTGCCATAACACATTGAATAGTGTACCTTATAAAAAGTTAAAAGACAATTTTAAATATGTTAATCAATCTAAGAAATATTTAAGTAAAAATGATAATGTATTAAAATGGATAAAAGATTTAACAATGCTAAAAGAAAACAATCAACAAAAATTAATACTTCCCAAAGAACCTAAAATTGGTGAATTAAGTTTGATTATAAGTTCTGGATATATTAATGGTAACTTGAATCTTGATGGAAAAGTAAATCATGTTGTTATAGGTGGCGTTAAACCAATGACAAAACAAGAAACTAAACAATTAACTGATGATAAAGGAGAAAAATATACTGAAACGAAAACTATAAAATATACTGAACCTTATTTGAATTTGCTAATAAATAATAATGGTAAATTACAGATAAAAGAATTGGGAAGTGATGAAAATTAATGTATTATATTGCAGACAATAATAAAAATTCAGTTAATTGTAATTGTGATTTAGTTATATTAGATAATGGTAATCCTATATTGTTCTCTTTAATAGATATAAATATTATAACTAAAAAGATATGTGCAGATTTGATAAAAGGAAAGTTAATAAGTTTGGCTAATAGAGAAGACATTACATTTAATCAGCATATTTATAATTATAGTAAAGAGAACAGATATAGATTCAAGTCCGAAAGAATGGATGAATTAACACATACAATAATTTATAATATGAAAATTAATGATTACATAATTGATTGGAATAATGAAGGTATAATATCTATAATTACGAAATGGTTAAAGAATAAACGATATATGCCTATAACAGAAGATATAGTAAAGAAGGTACTAGAATATCAAGATGAACAAAATAAGAAATATACATACTCACAAGATCATATTTATAATGACTGTGATGTATATACTAATAATGATTTATTTAAGGATTTAAAATGTTATAAAGTTAATGTAAATAAATTTAAATACATATTAGAAAAAATTAATTTAGATACAGAAATAAAAGATGATTTTAATTGGGATAATATAAATACTATAGATAATTATATTTTAACATTCTTAGAACCTATAAAAGATAAAATAAGAGAAAATATATCAGTCCTTTATAATCCTAATAAGATTGACAATAAGATTTTTGAAGGTAAAAAGAAACCATATGAAGGACAAATTCCAATTATTCAATCTGCTATAGAAGTATTAAAAAGAAATAAGTTTGTGTATTTAGCAGCAGAGCAAGGAGTTGGAAAAACTTTGTCTGCATCCAAAATAGTATCTGCTTATTATAAGAATAAGAATCCAATTGTATTTATTACAGCACCAGCAACTACTATTACTCAATGGAAAGAAGAATTAAAGGCTTCTATTAAAGATAAAATAGATATAATTTTTATAAAGAAAACAGATCAATTTATAAAATGGTATGATAGTACACATATGCAAGTTGACAAACCTACTTTTATATTATGTGGTAAAGAAACTTTTAAGTTACAATATAAATTAGTTCCTGCAATACATATAAATAAGCAAAAAGTAAAATATAAAGTTGTTGATGATTTTTATAAGAATAGATATTCTAAAGCAACTATGCCAGATTTTGTTTATGAAACAAAGGAAAAAATAAAAACTGTATTAACTTGTCCTAATTGTGGAGTTCCATTGAAGAATCCATTAAATAAAAAGGAAGATGTATTTTTCAAAGAAGAAGATTTTAAAGGCAATCCTAAGAAAAGTAATTATAAATGTTATAATTGTGGAGATATTTTATGGCAAGCATCTTATAGTAAAACCAAAAAGACAAGTGTAATAGATTTTATTAAAAGGAAGAATATAATATTTGATTGCATTATTTGTGATGAAATCCAGGAGAGTAATAATTCTGGTTCAATAATAGGTAACTCAACAAGGACATTATTAAGAAAACATGGTAAAAAAGTAATAGCACTTTCAGGTACTCCTAATAATGGTTATGCTTCAAGTTTATATAATATATTATTTGCATTAATACCTAATACTCTTTTTCAGAATAATATATTTAATGAGAAAGATTTTATACAAAGATATGGTACTTTACAGGCTATTACAAAGAAAAATGATGATCATAGATATTATTATTCTAGGGGTAAAGCTGAGATTAAAGATAGTGATTATAAAGAAATTGAAGGTATAAATCCATTAGTATTTACTAAATTTTTATCTCAGAATTTTATAACTGCTAATTTAATGGATTTAGGAAATGATTTACCACCATTTAATGAATATTATGTTCCTATTGAGCAATCGGATGAGATGAAAAATAATGAACATAAATTATTTGAAGATATTAAAAAAGTAAATTCGTTTAATGCCAAAATGTATGAAGATAGTATTTTACGACATTACATAAATAATCCATTTTCTTGGGATGGAATCTTTATAGAAAGTGGAGATAAATCAGATATAATATATCCTACAAATATTGAGGAACAAATTTTACCTAAAGAAAATAAATTAATTGAAATAATAAATAAAGAATATAATGAAAATAGAAAAGTTTGGATATATTGTGATTTTAATAATGGTGGAGAATATATGACAGGTGAGAGTTTACCTAATAGATTACAAAAAATATTAGAAGATAAAGGATTTAAAGTATTCCAATTAAAGCCATCTGTAAAAACATATGACAGAAAAGATAGAATTGATAAAAATAAAGATAAATATGATGTTTTTATTAGTAATCGTAAATTGGTACAAGTAGGTTTGAATTTACAGTTTTGCCCTACATATATTAATTACATACCCTCTTATATGGTAAATGACATAGAACAGGCTAATCATAGAGGATTGAGAGCTAATTCTACTTTAGAGAATAGAGTATATCATTTATATTATAAAGATACTTGTGAAGATAAGATTATAAAAAGATATCAACGAAAGAAAGCTGAAAGTAATGCTATACTGGGTAAATTTAATATTCAATTAGAGAATGAAGATGTAAGAACTGCTAGTAAATTTGCTAAAGAGATAAATAATAATATTGATGAAAATAAAAATAAATAATTTAATAAAATATAGTTAACTTTAGTAAGAAAAGGTAGTAATATAATAAGTGTTGAAGGGAGATTAAAAATTGTTTGGTTACATAAAAAAGAATAAAGTATTAAATGAAGATTTAAAACAAAAATTAATAGATACAAATGATGAATATTTAGAAGAAGGAAATTCATGGAACGATATTTATTGGGGTGTTTGTAAGGGTAGAGGTAAAAATATGTTGGGCAAAATTTTGATGAAAGTAAGAGAAGAATTAAAGGATAAGGTGATGAAATGATATGTATGAAACCAGCAAAAATAAAAAAGCAAAAGAATTAGATGTGGAAATAATTAATGAAGATACTTTTATTAAAATGATTAAGGAGAATTGATTTATGAATAGAGAGCAGTTAATAAATAATATCTTGGACAATTATACTAATATTTGGAATGATTTTGAATATGAAAAAAGTGAAAATCTTGATAGTTATTTAGATGATTTACAAAATAGTATTTATAAGTTAAAAAAGATAACAGAGAAAAATAATAATAAATATTATTATAGGAGTTTAATAATGATACATGATAGTTTAGATAGGATTGATAAAAATAATTTTACAGATATTACTTTAGGAGTTATAGAAAAAATAGTCTTATTTTATATACAAGATATTGAGATGTCAAAAGAAAAAATGTTTAAGTTAGATGATATATTAATGGAAAATGATATGGATTGGATACCGGATTTGGAACTCTAAATAGTTATAAAATAATGATTCAAGTAAAAGAGATTTAGAATTAAGAGATAAATTATTAAAGAAATTTAAAGTTGGGAGTGAAGAATAATGAAAGAACATGATGAAAATGAATTAGTTCAATATTATATAGTCAATAAAGATTTAAATATGAGTTCAGGAAAGATTGCTGCTCAAGTTGCTCATGTGGCTACTATTATAGCTATAGAAGAGGGTACTAGTACAAAACCTAATAACCATGACAATTTTAATGAATGGTATAGTAATGATCAAAAGAAGATTATATTGGCTGGACATCAAAAAGATTTAGAAAAATTAGTTGAACAAGAATTTTATTATATTAAAGATAATGGATTAACTGAAATAGTATCTGGAAGTTTGACATGTGTAGGATTAGGAGTTATGAGTAGAAAGGAAGCTAAACCTCATATAAAAAGATTACAATTATTAAAATAAAGGAGAATTTAATATAAGAAAAATAATAAAAAAGGAGAGAGAATTTATAATGTCAAATCAAGTTAATAAAAATGAGGTAAAGGAAATTACATATTTTAAGATGTTGCAAAAGTTCACTGAAGTGTCTAATTTAGGTGATATAAAATCAGATGCATTTTACACTAAAGAGAAGAAGGAAAAAGTGATACATAATGCTAACAGAACAATAGTAATACTGGATGATGGAAGTAAAGGAATAGCTAAATGTTGTGAAGGTGATGAATATGATAAATTGACAGGTATAAAAATAGCTTATCTGAGAGCAAAAATAAAATCATTAAATAAAGAGTTAAGGCAATTAATTAAATAATCAATAATATTTCTGGTAGTATTTATCTTAAGTATTACCAGAAATGATTCATAAGACTGGAGGATTTAAAATGAATAATAATTATAAAGATATGTTTACTAAAGATAATACCATAACAATTACAGGGTTTAGAAATAACATAGAACAAATTTTAGATAAGGTGCATGATTGTAAACAAATGCTTATAACTAAATATGGTAAACCTGACATGGTACTAATGGATTATGAGGAATATGTTAGGATGATAAATCTTGTGAAATATGTTAAAGATGAGTCAGATATAGAAATTAATAAAGAATTAATTGAAAAAATAGGAGATTTTAGAGGTGCTATAGAATATAAAGGAGAGTTAAAATTGCCTCCTTTAGAATAAAGTAAAATTTATAATAATTAAATAATAATATAAAAGGAGAATGATAAGATTATGTATGAATTAAAAATTTTAGGAGAACAAACTGTGGATGATATGAAATTTACAGGTATTGAGGGTGGTTTTGGAGAAGGTAAAAAAGCAATACTGGTTAAAGAAGTTGCAGAGATACATGGTAAAAAATTAAAACACATCAATGAAGCAATTAACAATAATAGAATAAGATTTAAAGATGATATAGATATTATTGAATTAAAGTCAGCCGATTTAGTCGACCGAGATTTTTTAAATAGTTTGGGCTTTAGTAATAGTTCAATAGCAAATGCAAATAATATATATCTATTATCTGAAAGAGGGTATTCTAAATTATTAAAAATCTTAGATGATGATGTTGCATGGGAACAATATGAAAAACTAGTTGATGATTATTTCAATATGAGAAAAGAATTAGAAATTACTAGGGAAGATAAGTTATGTTTAGGTATTATAAAAGCTTCGAGTCAAGAAAAAAGAATGATTGCTGTAGGTGAGTTATTAGATTTTAAAAACAATCAAATTCAAGAAAAAGATAATGTTATTAAAGAACAAAGTCCATTTGTTGAATTAGCTAAAAAGAGAATTGATAGAACTGGAACGGTATCTATGACAGATATGACGAAGACATATAACTTAAAAAGAGGAATGATATCAACATGGGCAAAAGATAAAGGATATATACATAAAACTATACAAGAAGTTAATAATTCAGGAGAAGAATATTTTAAGGTTGTAGAAACTAATGGATTTAAAGGAATTGGCATATTAGAAAAAGGAATAACTCTCATAGATGAAAATATAGAAGAAATACATACATATCCGACATCATATAAGACATTACAAAAAAGATTGGACAATAAAGCAGTTTAATACATAAATAGGGAGATTAATTTCTCCCTAACAATTAAATAAATTGGAGGATATATTATGAATAAATTTGAAGATAGAAAAAATATAAAAAAAGCATATAGCGAAATGAAAATTAATGATGATGTTAAAAAATTACAAGAAATAACAAAGCTTATACTAAACAAGAGAAAGGATGGTAAAATAATGTATATTTATGATTTCTACAATTTTGATTATGATGAAAGTATGACTTATAAATTAGAACATGAAAAGAAATTTTCTAAAGAAGAATTTGAAAATATAGTTAATAAATGTAGAAAGGCAGAAATAAAAAACAGAGAAAAAGCTAATAAAAAAGTTAGTATAGATGCATATCTTGATACTATTACAGACGAAGAGGCTGATAATTTAATAGAAGAGTCATGTGAAATGAATAGTATAACAAATACTTTAAAATTGTTAAAAGAAATATATAGATTTAAAGAATTAAAATTTGAATATACTTTCATATTTAATGGAGGTTTTTATGGGAAAGGGCAAATTCCTGAAAATAGGGTAGTAGAGAGGTAATGATTAATTATGTTTATATATAAAATTGCACAGGGAGAATATACATTTAAAGAAGAAAGGTTATTTGGTAACAATAAATGTTATACTCAAGAAGAATTTAAGAATCTTATAAAAAACATAATAAATAGTTTATCTGAAAAACGGAAAATGAACCATAATACAATATATGAAGTAGAAGATATATTAATTGAACAATATGGATTTAAACCATATGAAATACCTATTCAAGCATGTGTATATGATGAATGGGATATTGCAAATTTAAAAGAAATAATAAGAAAGAAGTGTTATAATATGTATAATTTATTTGCTTATTTTGACAATCAAATAGCAGACGTGATTGAATATTTAGATAGATATAGTTTATTTCCTAAAGAATCAGAATATTTAACAAAAGTAAAATTAAATATGACAAAATTATTTGAACATTTAAATAAGATTAGAGAATATGATAAGCATACTATATTTCAAATTAATAGAATAATGAAATCTGCTCATGATTATTTAGAAGTAATAAATAATAGCAATGATAAAGAAGAAGTAAAATATGAAGAAAAATTTAGAACAATAATTGATATAGCTTCAGAATTAGAAACACATATTAATTTATAATAAAATTAGATTTTTAACAAATATTAACTATTGACATTTTTTAAATTATATACTATATTAAGCAGGAAGGGTTTTCCTTCGATTCGTTGTATTTAATTTTATTGTAGTAGAATTATAATAGGAGTGAGAGAAATCTTGCTCTTATTATAAAAAAATAAAAATGACTAATAATTAAATAATATATTGACTTCCTGATATATAACATGGTATAATATAGAAAAATAAGGAGTTGATATTGTGAGTAGAATAGAAGAATTTTTAAACTATAAATTAGATAGAGAAAATGGTAGTATAGAAACAAATAAAGGATATAGAAGTGATTTAAAATTATTCTATCAATATATTAAAGAACAAAAACAAGTACAAGAAATAAATGATGAAATACTTCAGTCTTTAAAATTAAAGGATTTAGATGATTTTATTATTTATGTTAAAAAAGAAAGAAATAATAGTGCTTATGCACAGAACAGAAAAATTAATTGTCTTAAATCATTTTTTAAGTACCTTTATAAACAAGAAATTATATCTCGCAACATTGCACAAAGTTTAAATAAAGTTTCTTTGCCAGATAGAAATCCTAAAGCATTAGATATTGAAGAGTTACAAAAAATGATTTTTGCTACAAGTTTTTCACAATCTGAAGAAATGGAAATAAGAAATAAATGTATAATATCATTATTTTTTAATACTGGAATGAGATTGTCAGAATTATGTAATTTAAATATAAATGATATAAAAAAAGATTATATAGATGTTATTGGGAAAGGAAATAAACAAAGAAGAATTTTTTTAAATGATACTATAATAAAAATGTTAAACAATTATTTAAAGGTTAGGAAGCAATATACTTATAAAATAAAAAAAATGGAAGATGAAGATGCACTATTTATTAGTAAGAAAAAAAATAGAATATCTAAAAGAGCAGTAGAATATGTAGTAAAAAAAATTATGAAACAAGCAGGTATTAGTTCTGAATATCATACTCATAATTTAAGAGCGACATGTGCTACAAGTTTATTAGATTCAGGGGTGGATATTAGTAAAATTCAAAAGATATTAGGACATACGAATTTAAGTGTTACTCAAAAATATTTAAATGTAAAAGATGATGATTTAAAAAAATCTATGAATAGAATTCCTAGTATAATATAAGAAGAAAGGTGAGAAAAGTGTGTAAAGAAAGAAAATATGCAAAATTTAATATTAAGATAACTTATTTAAATGGAGATACTGAAAATATTAGTTATAATAAATATGATCCAACAAATTACAAAGATATGATACAGTTGTATAAAGAAACAAAAGAACAGTTTAAAAACAATTGTGTTTTAATTGATTTTAATGGAATTACACAAGATGGAGAAATAGGAATATTGTTTAGAAAAGAAAATAAAACAGAAGATTTAGAAATAAAGAAAGAAGCAGACACAGTTGAACAAATGTCTATAATAGAAATATTAAAAAATCTGGAGAATATAATTAATATTCTTGGTAAAAAACAAGAAAAAGAAAATAATAATATTAATATATATACAAAGAAAAGGGATGTTATAAATCATAAAGTTGAAACTATGGATAAAATAAACTTATCATCTGAAGAAAAAATATTATTGATAGAAAAACTGCATATAGTAAGTAAAAAGAGAAGAAAAGCAAAAGAAAATACGGAAATAATAAATACTTTTACTAATTTACAAAAAATTCAAGGTATTAGAAAGGCAATTAATGTAACAAAACAAAAAATTCAAGAAATTGAAGGAAGAGAAGAGAAAAGCGAATTTTTAGCAGATGATAAAGTAAAAAAATATAGAATAATGGAAGAAGTAAAATATAAGAACTTTAAAGAAAGAACAAGATTAATTAACAAATTAAAATATAAATATAATAAAATTTATTATGATGATTCAAGAATGGTAGTAATTTGCTATAATAAAGCAAAAACTTCTTAAATTAATTAAAAATTAAATAAAAAATGTTTGACAAATGAAATTTCATATGTTATTATATATACATAATCTAAAACTAAATAATGGAGGTCTGATGACATATGAATAATAAAATAATTAAAAGAGGAGATATATTCTACACTGATTTAAGTCCTGTAGTTGGATCTGAACAGGGAGGAGTTAGACCTGTTATAATAATACAAAACAATGTAGGTAATAAATGTAGTTCATGTGTCATTGTAGCAGCAATTACTTCTCAAATAAATAAGGCAAAACTTCCAACACATGTAGAAATATCAGGATGTGGTCTTTCTAAAAATTCAGTTATACTATTGGAACAAATAAGAACATTAGATAAAAGAAGATTGGGGGATAAGGTTGGAACTGTAGATGATGAATTATTAAATAAAGTAGATGATGCATTATTAACAAGTATGGGATTACCTAAGATACCTATTTATGAAGATGCAATAGTAAGAAGAATTCAAAAATATATAGCATATTTTACAAATTTAGAAAAAAAACATATTAATGATAATAAAAAAGTAAAACAATGTCGTTTTGATATTAAAGCGTTTTCTAGTGTAATTGAAATATATAAAATGTGGTTTACTAAAGATAACATAAAAAACAAAGAGTTAATTGGTGCATAATTATGTTTAATTCAATTCTAATGATAAATAATTGATGTAGGATTGTTTATTATAATAATCCTACATCATGTTAAAAAACTGTTAACCTATTTAATTTATCATTTAGTTCCTTTACATATACATTTTTTTGTATTACAATGTATATAATAATATAAGATAAGAAGGAGGATAAATTAATGAAGGTGTCTAAAAAAAAGCTGGAAGATAAATTAAATAGGTTAATAGATGTATACACATCAAAAATACATTTAAAGAATTTTGCTATAAAATATTTTAGTAATAAGAATTTAAGTGAAGAAAAAATAATATCAATACTAAATAGAGATATACCATTAGAAGGTGTATCTGAAGCAGAGTTATATTATCTAACTAGAATTTTCACTTTAGCACAATCTCCTGCAACTGGAGAATTTGTTGTAAGTGAACATGATAGATTAAATATAAAATCAGAAGAGTATTTTACACCATTAGAAATTCAAACAGCAGATGAATATAAAGGAGAAAAAAGGAAGAGAAATGTAGATTCTGTTTTCATACCTAATGTAAGAGAAGTTCAACCAAATTGTTATTTTGTAATTCTTTCATATAAAGAATTGATTGATTTATATAATGATGGATGGGTTAAATATGATTTTGCCACTCAAAGAGAAGCGTCATTAAGACTTCATAAAGGTAAAATTATTAAATCTGTTAAAATATATGACGACTCTATGTTTTCAATTAGAGACACTATTTTAGTAGGAGATGGTAAATTTACTCCAAATCTATTAACGTTGAATATTCCTGATAATGGTATAAGTGATTTTAGATTTGAAAGAAATGGATTAAAAATCATGGCAGGAACTAAATTATCAGTAATAGATGGATTCCATCGTATCTTAGGAACTCTTAGAGCTTATGAACAAGATCAAAAAATAAAAGGATTTTGGTATATAAGTATATTAAATTATACCATAGAAGCTGCACAAGAATATATTGAAAGAGAGGATAAAAGAAATAAAATTAGTGAAAAACATCTCTTAACTTATAAACAAGATGACTCATGTGTTAACATTACGCAAAAGTTAAATACAAATGGCAATAGTAAAAATAATTCTATGTTTAGTAAAATAGCTACAAATACATTGGAAATTAGTAATGGAAACAAATACACTTTATTTGATGTAGTAGTAATGGCATTAAGACATACTTTTGATGATAAATCAACTAAGAAAAAAGAAATTCTTAAACCACTTGATATTACTTTAATAGCAAAATATTTAGTAGATGGATTCAATTGGATAATTGGTTTATTAAAACAGTTTGAAAATCCAAAAGAAAATAATGATATATCTACTCATCCTCATATATTTGCATTTTATATAGTAATTTTATATGATTTATATCAATATTATCAAGATAAAGATGATTGGGAGAATAAACTAATGAACAAAATTTCTTCAATAGATTTTTCATTGAATAATAAAATATGGAGTGAATTAGGAATATTAGATAAAAATATTAATAAATCAAGCATTACAAAAATGAAAAAACATTTATTGAAAGAAAGGGAATTGGTGAGTGTAAATGAAAAATAATATAGAGTTATATAATGAAAATTTCAAATTGAGATTTTTAGAAGAAGGAGAATATAATAAATCAACTAAAGAAACTTATTTTAAAATTTTAAAATCAGCTTCTAAATGGGAATTACTTAATAATCGAGATATATTTACAGCAAATAGTGAAGATGTTAAAAAAATATTGAAAATTTTAGATAATAATAGTGTTAGTTCTGCAAATACAAAAAAAACAGTTTTAGCAAGCTATATAGATTTTGCCATAGAAGAAGGAGAAGATGTTCCTAATGGAATAAATCATTTTAAAATAATATCTAAAGAAGAGTTGAAAAATTTTATTGGAGAAATTAAAAAAACTAGTTTTATTACGAGATATGATATTTATAATATTCCTAAAAAAATAAAATTCTTTAATTATCAAGATTTAGTAATACCTATACTTCTTATTGAAAGTATTGAAGGTGCAGGTATGGAGGAAATTTTGTATTTGATGGAAGAAGATATAAATTTTGATAATAATACAATAACAATAAGAAATAAAAATAATAGAAATCAAATAATTAGAAAAGTCGAAGATATTAATGTTGAATCAATAAAAATAATAAAATTTGCTATAGAACAAGATATATATATAAGAAATGTAGCAAAAAATAAAAATTTTAAAATGGATGCTGACTTAGTAAAGTCTCCTTTTGTAATAAAGAAAATAAAATGTAAAGGAGTAGATCAACTAACACCTGTTAGTAAATCTACTTTAGCAAATCGTTTAGATAGAGTTATTCAAGAATATATGAGAAAACCACATATGGCACCTTATGATATTTGGAAATCAGGTTTATATGAAAGAATATATTTACTAACCCAAGAAAAAGGAGGAAAAGAGAATCTATTAGGAGAAGATTATATTAATATTTTACAATCATTTGGTAGAGAATCACAAAATTATTGTGATATTAAAACTAGTTTTGAATTAGTATATCCTTATTTAGATGATGAGTATAAAAAACGAGAAAGCCAAAAATAAAGTAGGGCTAAACCCCTTTTTATATTTTAAGAAAGGGGCTTAACTTATTATTTAATATGACTAAAAATTAAATGATATTGTAGCACAAAACAAAATTAAAATCTAGTTAAACGGATAAAAATGGGTATTTTTGTCAATATATTCATATTATAATTAATATTAAAAAGACTAAAGATATAATTTATATTATAAGTTATAATATAAATATATTAAAATGAAAGAGGTAATGACTTATGGTAGTACAAAATAGATTAAAAGAAATATTAGCAGAAAGAGGTATATCACAAACTTGGTTAGCAAAAAAAGTTGGAGTTACCAGGGGTAATATATCTAATTTAATTAATAATAGACAACAAACTACTATAGAAATTGCTTTTAAAATAGCAGATGAATTAAACTTACAAATAGAAGATATATTTATATATAATAAAGAATAACAATAAAATTTTATAGAAATTCTTTAAAAATGTATTGACATACTATACAATATATTCTATAATAATATTGTAAGGAAGATTAAACCAATAAAACTTACAAATACATAATAAGGGGATGTTTAACATGGAAATATTAAGTATAAAAGAACAGTTAAAGGAGATAAATTTCAGAAATTATTTTATCTATCAAGTAGAACCAGGATTTAAAGAATTACATTATGGATTTTCTGTAATACGAGATAATTATGTAGAATTTATTGATACTAATAAAGAAGATTGCCCAAGTATTTTAGATTTGAATTATGATGATATTAATAGAATTTACATAGAGGATATACTGTTAGATATTCATATGAAGAATGGAATAGTATATCATTTAAAACAATTAAGATTAGATTTAAATGAAATATTGTTAGATTTTAAGAGTAACGAATTAGTGATATATAATAAGAATGGGATTAATATTATTCAGGATTATAGAATAATACCTCAAGATAATATTTTAAGTATAATAGGCAATGAACTAGATGAAAATAAGGATAATATTACTCCAGTAAAATTTAATATCAATTATGATGATATTATAGGAATTAATGAGGAATATACTTATGATAATTATAGACAAGTAAATGTAAAAACTAAGAATGATAATATATTAATTTGCTGTGAGTGAATTTGTTTAATCTTTGGGAAGATAGGATTAGCTACCCGAAAGCAATGTTTTAAAACCTCGACATTGTTTCTTCCTTTTAATATATAATAATGAGGTTTAAATTTTAATTAAATAATAGGAAGTGGCGAAGATGATGATAAAGGGAATGAAAGTAATGCTGATGCCAAACAATAAACAAAATACTAAATTATTTCAATATGCAGGGGCTAAAAGGTTTGTTTATAATTGGACTTTAGCTAAACAGATTGATAATTTTAAAAATGGTGAAAGGCTTATTTCCGATTCTATTTTAAGAAAAGAATTTACTCAATTAAAGAAGTTAGATGAATACTCATGGTTAAATAAAATAAGTAATAATGTAACTAAACAAGCTATTAAAGATTGTTGCATTGCTTATAATAATTTTTTTAAAAAACAAAAAAGAACAGGAATTAAATACACAAAAGAAACTTTACAAAAATGTTCGAAACAAAATAAAAAACCATCTTTTTATGATATGAATGGACATCCTAAATTTAAGAGTAAAAAGCATGATATACCTAAATTCTATCAAGATAATGTTAAAATACAATTTAATGCGACTCATGTTAAATTTGAAGGATTTTCTAATAGTAAAAAGAAAAATAAACAAAAATTAAATTGGATTAGATTAGCTGAAAAGAATAGAATACCTTTTGGTAAAGATGTGAAATATGTTAATCCTAGAATAAGTTTTGATGGTTTGAATTGGTTTATTAGTGTAGGTATAGAATATAAAGAATCTAATAATATTCTTAAAAATAATGGTGTTGGAATAGATGTAGGTGTAAGTGTGACTTGTTGCTAGACAAAGGAAGGCGAGGGTCTTCTACAAAACTAGCC
>ENA-UOOI01002781-UOOI01002781.1-fermentation-metagenome-genome-assembly--contig:-NODE-2781-length-14329-cov-4.988441_pt1 | contig 14329 bp, 11 predicted proteins | sample MGYA00245779_ERZ724027 | MGnify/ENA primary metagenome ERZ724027 (study PRJEB28704, sample SAMN03018318) | fermentation metagenome | biome: anthropogenic terrestrial biome; feature: soil; material... | reverse complement strand
GAATCTGCCGCGCGTAATTTCTATGTGACCGGTAGTCACGAAGTGCGCTTGAATGTTCTAAGTTTACACATAAGTGACAGGCTATATATCCATTTAAATGCCAAATGTAAGAAAAAAATAGAATCCTTTCTGGCTAATTCAAAGAAACAGAAATTATTAATTATCCATATGAAATATAAATCGGAAATTACTGAAAAGATTAGCAGCAATAAAGAGATCGTAGGCATTATCGGCCTTGGATATGTGGGTCTACCTCTTGCAGTTGGTTTTGCAGAAGCGGGCATACATGTCATAGGGTTCGACAAGAACAGAGAAAAAGTGAACATGATCAATCACGGTGATAATTATATCAAAGATATTCGTGATGCAGTTTTAAGAGAGGTGGTTGTAGATAAACTGACATTGATGGCGACTTCCGATTTTTCCAGAATTCGTGAATGCGATGTCATTCTGATATGTGTTCCTACTCCACTCGATAAGTTCAGAAAACCCGATATGAGTTATATAGAAAGTGCCTGTGGCGATATTGGAAAAAATATGAAGCCGGGCACTTTTATCAGTTTAGAAAGTACCACATATCCCACCACTACAGAAGATCTGATGCTTCCCATTATTGAAAAGGAATCAGGTTTGAAACAGGGAGAAGATTTCTGGCTGGCTTATTCACCCGAAAGAGTGGATCCGGGAAACGAGCAGTTTCATACAAAGAATACCCCCAAGATCATCGGAGCCATCACAGAAGATGGGCTGGAAATTGGGATGAAGATCTATTCAAAAGCAATTGATACCCTTCACCCGGTAAGTTCACCTCGAATTGCCGAGATGGTAAAGATCCTGGAGAACACCTATCGGTTGGTGAACATCAGCCTTATTAACGAACTCGCATTACTTTCGGGAAAGATGGATATCAATATCTGGGAAGTGATTGATGCCGCCAAAACCAAACCATTCGGATTTCAGGCATTCTATCCCGGTCCCGGTATCGGTGGTCACTGCATTCCACTCGATCCCTTCTACCTCGAGCATATTGCCAAGAAATACAATTTCGATCTTTCGATGATTCATGCAGCAGGACATATCAATATGCGCATGCCACATTATATGTACATCAAGATAGCCACGGCACTTAACCGTCACAAGAAAGCAGTCAATGGCAGCAAGATCTTGTTTCTCGGTGTCGCATACAAACCTAATATCAATGATGCACGTGAATCACCTGCATTGGAGATCATTGATACAGTATCTCACAAAGGAGGTGAAGTACAATATCACGATCCCCATATTGCGAAAGTAAGAACTCCTGAAGGATTGCAGCTGCAATCTTTGCCATTGAACGAAGATACTTTGGCCAATGCCGACCTGGTTGTGCTCACCACGAATCACGCTGCATTTGATGTGGATTTTATCCAACAACATGCCAGGCTGATTGTGGATCTGAGAAATATGATCAAGGAGGGAGGGGATAATATTTATAAATTGTAAAAATGGATATTCTTAAGCTCATTGGTCGAGAAAAGGAATTATTTACTGATGATATTCAGCGGAACGAGAAAGCACTATCTGAGATAGTAAGCTCATCTCGTTTTCTTGTTATCGGCGGAGCCGGTTCGATAGGCCAGGCAGTAACGAAAGAAATATTCAAACGAAGTCCGCTAAAGTTACATGTGGTAGATATCAGTGAAAACAATATGGTAGAGCTGGTGCGAGATATCCGGAGTTCGTTTGGGTATATCGATGGCGATTTTCAAACATTCGCGCTTGATATTGGGTCTGCTGAATACGATGCATTCTGGAACAACGATGGGGGGTATGATTACGTTCTCAACTTGTCTGCATTAAAGCACGTCCGTAGTGAAAAAGATCCCTACACCATGATGCGGATGATCGATGTGAATATTTTCAATACAGAAAAAACAATCCGTCAGTCCATCGAAAAGGGTGTCAAAAAATATTTCTGTGTTTCCACAGACAAGGCAGCCAATCCTGCCAATATGATGGGAGCTTCCAAGCGGATCATGGAAATGTTCCTGATGAAGTATAGTGAACAGATAACCATCTCCACAGCCCGTTTCGCCAATGTAGCATTTTCCGATGGTTCCCTGCTGCACGGATTCAACCAAAGGATACAGAAACGTCAGCCCATTGTGGCACCCAACGATGTAAAAAGATATTTTGTGATTCCCAAGGAATCGGGCGAACTTTGTCTGATGTCCACCATCTTCGGAGAAAACAGGGATATTTTCTTTCCCAAATTAAGTGAGACTCTTCATTTGATTACATTCTCAGATATTGCCGTAAGGTACCTCAAACATATTGGTTATGAACCTCATTTGTGTGAGAGTGAAGAAGAAGCCAGAGAACTGGCTCACACACTCCCCGAGAAAGGAGAATGGCCTTGTCTCTTCACACAAAGCGACACCACCGGAGAGAAAGACTTTGAAGAATTCTTCACCGAGAATGAAGTCATTGATCTGGATAGGTTCCAAAATCTGGGTATTATTAAAAATGAAGCTTTGTATGACCAGAAGCTGATACAGCATTTCACAGATACAATAGCGTCGTTTAAACAAAATAAAAGCTGGACCAAGGAACAGTTGGTCAAACTGTTTTTTGAGATGATTCCCAATTTCGATTATATCGAAAAGGGAAAATATCTGGATGCAAAAATGTAATTGGGATTTAGGAAATGTATCACGACGTAGTCAGTTTTATTCATGAGTTATACGGAACCGAAGGAATGGTTCCGCTTCATGTTCCCACTTTCAGGGGAAATGAAAAGAAATATCTGAACGAATGTATAGACACTACATTCGTATCCAGTGTGGGAAAGTTTGTCGACCGATTTGAAGAAATGATGGTCGATTATACCGGCACACAAAAAGCGGTGGTATGTGTGAACGGTACCAACGCACTCCATATGGCCATGCTTTTGGTTGGTGTGGAAAGAGATGACGAAGTCATTACCCAGGCTTTGACCTTTATCGCCACTTGTAATGCAATCAGTTACATTGGTGCACACCCCATTTTTATTGATGTGGACAAGGACACCATGGGGTTGTCACCCGACGCGATGGAAGCCTGGTTTAAGGAAAACGCCGAAATAAAGGGAGAAAGCTGTTACAATAAAAGAACCGGCAGAAGAATCAAAGCGTGTGTACCGATGCATACTTTCGGACACCCCGTTCATCTCGAAAAACTGGTAGAAGTCTGCAACCACTATCATTTGGAATTGATAGAAGATGCTGCTGAAAGTCTTGGAAGCTTCTATAAAGGAAAACATACCGGCACGTTCGGAAAGATTGGTGCCATCAGTTTCAATGGGAATAAAACAATTACCACCGGTGGGGGAGGAATGTTATTGTTTCAGGATGAATCGCTGGGTAAATTCGCCAAACATCTGACTACACAGGCTAAAGTTCCACACCGTTGGGAATTTGTACACGATCATATCGGTTATAATTACCGAATGCCCAATATCAACGCAGCCTTGGGATGTGCCCAGTTGGAAGAGATCGATCATATCTTAGCCAATAAACGTGAAACGGCAGAGAAATACAAACAGTTTTTCTCAGACAAAGAAAATATACAATTCTTTGCCGAACCGGAAGGGTCAAAATCCAATTACTGGTTGAATGCAGTCCTATTGAACGATAAAGAAGAGCAACTAAAATTTCTGGAGTATACTAACGATCATGCAGTCATGACCCGGCCCATTTGGGAACTGATGAACAGACTGTCTATGTTTTTGGATTGCGAAACGGATGGTCTGCAAAATACAGTTTGGTTTGCCGACAGGGTTGTGAATATACCGAGTAGTGTGCGATAATATGGAACACAAAAAGCTCATACTTGTTGGTGGAGGCGGTCACTGTAAATCGGTGATAGATGTTGCAGAGAGCGCCGGTTTCCAGATTCAGGGTATTTTAGATATCCCTGAAAATGTAGGAAAAAAGGTTTTGGGTTATTCGATTGTCGGGACCGACGATCAGATACCGGATTATGTGAACGACGCTGTATTTATAGTGACAGTTGGTCATATTAAGGATGCAGCCCTGCGTATCAAATTGCACCAGAAAATCATTGATGCAGGAGGTACACTCGCCACAATTATAGCTTCCACGGCACATGTTTCGAAGTATGCGCAAATTGGAGAGGGTAGTGTGATTATGCACCATGCCGTTGTGAATGCCGATGCAATCATTGGCAGGGGGTGTATAATCAATACATTCTCAAATATAGAACACGATGCAAAAATTGGCAATTATTGCCATATTTCCACCGGAGCAATGATCAATGGTAATTGCGTTGTTGGAAGAGAAACGTTCTTTGGCAGTCAGTCGGTCATGGTCAACGGGTTAGAGATTACTTCCGGTTGTGTAATTGGAGCCGGTTCTTTGGTTCGAAAAAATGCCATGCAAAAAGGTGTTTATTCGGGAAATCCGGCACTATTAAAGAAAATATTTTAAATGATGGAAGAACAATTATTCAGAAATAGAGTGATTGATAAAAATGCATCCTTACTGGATGCTTTTAAGAAAATGGATATTCTTGATAAGAAACTATTATTAGTACAGAATAAACAAAAATTTTTAGGTTTAATAAGTGCAGGAGATATTCAAAGAGCAATTATACAGAATAAACCACTTGAAACAAAAATATCTGAGGTTTTAAGAAAAAATATTCGAATTGGAAGACCATCTGATAGTTTTGATTTTATCAAACAAATGATGCTCGAATATAGGATGGAACTTTGCCCAGTTGTAGATAGTGATAATAATATAATTGATATATATTATTGGGAAGATGTATTTAAGGAAAAAGAAATTCAACCAAAAAATCAAATCAATCTTCCCGTTATTGTGATGGCTGGAGGATTTGGAACACGTCTTAAACCGCTTACGAATGTATTACCTAAACCTCTCATACCAATTGGTGAAAAAACAATAATTGAACATATTTTCCAGCGTTTTTCAAAACACGGGTGTAACACCTTTCATATTTCGGTTAACTATAAGGCCGAACTTATAGAGTACTATCTTAAAAGCCAAAAGCTACCTTACACCTTATCTTATTTTAAAGAAGATAAACCCATGGGCACAGCGGGTAGCTTATCGTTGTTGAAAGATAAGATAAAAGAAACTTTTTTTGTAAGTAACTGCGATATACTTATTGAACAGGACTATTCTGAAATTCTGGATTATCACAAAAGCAGTAAAAACGATATTACCATTGTGGCAGCCCTCAAGCATTATCCTATTCCTTATGGGACAATTGAAAGCGCCGATAATGGGCAACTGGTAAGTTTGCACGAAAAACCTGAACTTACCTTTAAAATAAACAGTGGTATGTATATTTTAGAACCACATTTGTTAAACCAAATACCTGAAAACCATTTTTTTCACATTACCCATCTAATAGAAATAATACAACAAAACGGTGGTAACGTTGGCGTTTTTCCTGTAAGCGAAAAATCTTGGAAGGACATTGGAGAGTGGGATGAATACTTAAAACATAACGAGGATGTCTGAAAAGCGGATTTTATTGGTTGGAAACGGAAACCATCAATTTATTACAAATTATGTTTATTGGCTTAAAAAATCAACAAAAAGCAAATATATTGTTGACATTTTAAGTGATAGACAAGTTAATGATGAAAATAAAAAATATTATAACACGATTTTTCGTAAGAACGATAGAAATTTAATTTACCAAATTATTTCAAAAATAAAGGGTGTTCGTAGATATTATCGTTTCTTTTTATACAATAAAATTATTAAGACACTACCATTATACGACGTTGTTCATTTCCATTTTATCTCAATTGATAGTTATTTTATTATTGAACAGTTTAAAAAAAATACAACATCAAAAATTATCCTTTCGATTTGGGGAAGTGATATGTATCGAGTTAATTCGACCAGTGAAAAAGGATTTATTGAAGCATGTCAAAAAGCAGATGCGTTAACCTTTACCAATCAAAAATCGATTGACTATTTTAAAATGAAATATAACTGGAATAAGAATAATCTTAAGTTGTGCAGGTTTGGTCTCACACCCCTTGAAAACCTAAAAAAACTTACTACAACCCGGGTAGAGTGTAAAAAACAACTGAACTGGAATCCAAAAAAACGGGCGGTTACAATAGGCTATAATTTAAACTCAGCACAACAGCACCTTGAAATTCTAACCCAGTTTGATAATGATAGTACAAAAGAATTAATGGATGAAATTCAGTTGATTTTACCGATTACGTATGGGGGTACACCTAAATACAAAAATCAATTACTGGAAAAATTAAAACAACTACCTTTTGAATATATATTTTACGATACTTTTTTAACAGACGAAAAGGTTGCCCAAATTCGCAAAGCATCTGACATTATGATTCAATTGCAGCTTACCGACCAGTTTTCGGGATCCATGCAGGAACACCTTTTCTCTCGTAATGTGGTAATAACCGGTAGTTGGCTACCCTACGGAACAATGAAAGAAAATGGCGCCTGGTTTATTGAAATTGACAAACTTGAGGAACTCTACAAAGTTATACCTGAAATTATCAAAGATTTTGAAAAATATGAATTAAAAACTAAAAACAATCCACAAGTTATTTCTGAGTTGAGTTCATGGGATAAGAATATTTATAGCTGGATTGATTTATACAACAGTTAAATGAATCTTCGTAAAACAGCTATATCAGGTGTTAAATGGACATCAGTTGGATCTATCGGGCGTGCCATATTCCAGTTGCTTCAAATTTCCATTTTAACCCGCTTTTTGCCTAAAGAAACATTTGGCTTGGTGGCCATGGCGTTATTTGTGGTTCAGTTTTCCAATATTTTTGTAGATATGGGTATGACCTCAGCCATTCTTCACCGGCAAAATGCTACCAAAGAGGAATATAGTAGCATTTTTTGGCTGAACATTTTTATATCATTGTTTTTATATAGTATTTTATTTATCAGTGCTCCATTTGTTGCCCGCTTTTATGATGAACCCGAGTTGCTGACGTTGATTCCTATACTCGCCACAAACCTGTTGCTGATGGCAAGTGGTCGTCAACACAGAACTATTATGCAAAAACAGTTTCAGTTTAAAGCAATTGCTCTAACTGAACTGATTTCTTTTTTTATGGGGTTAATTGCTGCAATCCTGCTGGCTATAAACGATTTTGGAGTATACAGCTTGGTATATTCCACACTGTTGTCATCATTCATCTCAAACAGTTTGTTTTTAGTGCAAAATCTGCGCTTAAATCCTATCAGGTTTCATTTTAGGATTAGCGAAACCAAACCTTTCCTCAAAATAGGTGGGTTTACCATGGGTAGTACTCTGCTTGATTTTTTCTCACGTGAAATTGACGTACTTATTATCGGCAAGATGCTTGGAGCTGAAAGCTTGGGTGTTTATAGTTTGGCAAAACAAATTGTATTAAAAATCTATTCAATAATCAACCCAATAGTATTAAGTGTGTTAAGTCCTTTACTTTCATCTATTCAGAAAGAAAAACAAAGATTGAAAGGAACCTATTTGAAAGTAGTTAATTATTTAGCATACATTAATTTCCCGGTATATGTATTGATTATAGTAGCGTCAAAAGAAATTCTGCATATTGTTTATGGAACTGAATATGCAGAGTCATACGTGATCTTGTCTTTCTTAGCATTTGCTTATTGTTTATCAGCTTTATCAAATCCAGTAGGTAGTTTGCAAATAGCAACAGGAAGAACAGATATTGGATTTAAATGGACAATTTTGAGAGTAATCACAACTCCATCGGTTATTTTTGCAGGTACATTAATTAGTATTGAAGCAGTGGCTGCCTTTTATGCACTACTTTCCTTACTTTATATTTTACCTCTTTGGTTTATACAGCTAAAGCCAATGGCGAATATTATGCTTAAAGAATACGTAAAACAATTCGATATACCTTTTTTGTTTTTTCTTGGATCAACCCTTATTATTTACATGTTGGGTGATAAAACTGATATTACAAACAATATAATTACAAATGCAATTATTAAAGTCAGTATCACTATAGTCGCTTTTGCAATTTTCATCATTATTTTTGATAAAAAATCTGTTTCTGCAACTTATAATTTATTTATTTCAACTATTAAACGAAAATAATGATGTCTTCATTCATATTTTTTATTACATTTAATAGGTGGCCTGAGAATATTAAATAAAAAAATATACGCACTTGAATGTAATACATCGTTTATATTTCAAATTAATAAAAGTTAATTTTGGATATTATATTTTTTTACCATTAGAACGATGGTGTAGTTCTGAATTAAAGGAACTTTTAAACCTCAACAATAATGAATTATAAGTACGATTTTTCAATAATAATACCACACAGAGATTCTCTTCAATTTTTACCCAAACTTTTTAATACTCTCCCTAATTCAGAAAAAGTAGAGGTAATATTAATTGATAATAGTGATAAACCGATTAATAAGGAAGATGTTCTAACAGATAAACAGTTCAAGTTGTTACACTCATCCCCGAAAAGAGGGGCAGGAGGAGCAAGAAATGAAGGGATTGATCATGCAAACGGAAAATGGTTGATTTTTATTGATGCAGATGACTTCCTGCCAGAGGATGCATTTGAGACATTTTACAAATATGTCAATTCGGATGCAGAAGTGATTTACTTTGGTATGGATGGTATATACGCTGATACCGGAGAACGTTCAGATAGAGGAGACGTGTATACACAACTAGTAAAGGACTATCTAAGTGGAAGTAAATCAGAGATGGATTTGAGGTTAGGTTTTGCTTCCCCATGTTCAAAGATGGTCCGTCGTGAATTAGTAGATAGACATCAGATTCGTTTTGATGAAGTTGTGGCGAGTAACGATGTTTACTTCTCACTTTTAACAGGCTATTATGCAAATAAAATCGATGCTGTTGACAAGATAACCTATATTGCAACAGTATCAAGAGGATCCTTAACAAGAAGGCGAGATTTATCTGTAATACAATCTAGGTTTGAAGTAAACTTGCGTCGAAATAAATTCTTGAAGGAACATAATCTGTCTCAATATCAAGCGTCTGTTATGTTTTTTCTTTTTAATGCACGTCATTATGGTTACAAAAGTTTTATGACCTTTGTTAAATTGTTAGTTCATTACAAACAGAATCCATTTATCGGGGCTAAAAGGTGGTTTAGAACATATATTTCACATATAAAAAAATCAAAAATAGAAAGTAAATATTACACAAAGTAATATTACTAATTTATCCATGACACAGAGTTAAGCATAAACGCTTTTTTTGTGTTATATGAGAAAACCACTCGAATTTTTATTAATATATTATGATACAAAGTATAATAGTATATAGCTTTTTAATGGGAGTTATGCTTTTGTTTGCAGTTTATGCTGCTTCTAAGAGTAGATATTCTAGTATTGCAACAAATGGTAGCCACATTAATAAAAGATCATTTTGGCATTTTGAAACAATATTTCCATTGCTAATATTTGCGGTTGTATTCGGGATGAGATACGACGTAGGTGTGGATCATTTGGGATATCTACATGGATACTTAGATAAAATTCATGTTGGAAAGAATGAACCTCTCTTCTTTCTATTATCAGAATTGGGTTGGCGATTAAATTGGCATTATGTAATATATTTTAGTATTGTTGCGTTTATACAAGTCTTTTTTTTCTTTTATGCCTTTAAAAACGAGAGGTATTTGTATCCATTTTTAGTTTTCTTTCTATTTGCTAATGGTGAATGGGGATTTTGGATGAACGGAATTCGTCAAGCATTAGCAATGTGTATTTGGATTTTCTCAATAAAGTATATTGAAGATAAGAAATTATGGAGATATTTGATTTGGTGTGTTGTTGCCACTTTGATTCATAAAAGTGCGATAGTTTTGATTCTTTTCTATCCAATACTTAGAAACGGAAGAGACTATTTCAAGAGCATATCTCTTCAGTTAATTTTATTAGGCTCAGCCTTTATAGTGAAGAGTCTGTTTGATGTGTTCCTCCCAAATATTGAGTCGTTTATCAACACATATATTAGTATACTGGGTGCTGATATGTATGGACGTAGCTATAATATTGAGGGATTAATGAATAGTTATAGAGAAAGTGAAGGGACAGGTTTAGTATACATATTCAGGATAGTTTTAAATGTGATTGTTATATTATTTAGTAAAAAACTCAAATTGTTTTATAATTCTAAACGGTTTAATATTATTTATTTCTTCTTTTTTATTGGGTTACTTACTATGTATGTGTTTCCTGTCGGATTTATTTCTATAACTCGTCCGTTTAGATACTTCTATATTTTTCCATCTATTATGTATGCTTATTTTTTATATTATTTATTCAAAACTAGACTAAGAGGTACTCGAATAGGCTCCTTTCATGCAATATTGTATTATGGGTTAATATTTATTTTTCTTGGGGTGTTTTATTCATCAATAATAACCTCAAATGAGAATGCTAGTTTTTGGTATCAATTTTATTTTGATCAAAATGTTTATGGGTATCCGAGGTAACTGTAAACAAATGGATGAGAGTGCGTTTTACCGAAGGTGCTGTATTGCTGTTACAAAAAATGCTGCACGCTTATTTATCGAAAATGATGCATTCTCAGTTACCGTTAGCAACTATATTCAAGGAGTACTTAAATATGCTCTTGAAATAGGCAATGAATTATCAAAACCAGTGTATCCATATATTTGGTATTTACTTGACCCATCGAATAATAAAGTCACAGGTGGTGAAATTTTATCTTTCGAATTAATGGACTTTTATTTGTCAACAATAAAAAATTATAGATATAACGACAATGGGGTTGACGGTGTGATTTGGTGGGAATCTTCGGACAATGGTAGAAAAAGAATTATTAAGAATAATCCTGAAAATATAAAACTAAGGATAACAGACTCGATTGATAAATATTTATACGAATTTACAAAAAATTTACAATAGCTTTTTGTATTGTAAATCTTACTTGTCATAAATAACACATAAAAATTAATATAAACCTGAATAATGAATTTATATCTGTTTCCTGAGAATGCAAATTTTGATAGCGGATATGGAATTGCTTGTGAAAGTGACTACAGACGTATTGCTCCAAATTATGATGATATAGTAATCTGGTATTCAAATAACAAAAAAAATATTTATTTAAGAGAATCAGATTATGTATTACCAAGACCATCGAAAAAAAGTTTTAGAAGATTAAATAACTTAGTAAATTTCAATGCTACCTCAGAAGTAAAATTGAATGATTTGAGTTTTTTAAGAAATCACAAATTAGAAGATATAGAAAATATATTTTGTGGTGATGTGATCTTTTATAATGCGATAAAAAGATTATTTCCTGATCGAAAAATTACTGTGCGGTTTCATAATAGCTTCAGTAGAATTTTAGACAGAAAAAGAGTTTTAGGCTATAAATTTGATTATATATTTGAATATAATTTACGAGCTTTTTATACTTTGGAAACTAAAATATTCAGAGACAACAACACTACTAAAATTTTTATTTCAAAAGAAGATCAAGATTATTATAAATTGATAACAGGGAAAGATGATTCACAACTGTGGTCTTTTGATTTTAATATGAATTTATCGAATAAAAACAGAAAAAAAATAAAATATAATAACAAATTAGTTTTTTTCGGGGGTATAAGTTCACATAAAAAACAATCAATTCAATGGTTCATTAAAACTGTTTTTCCTGAGATAATATCTCAAATTCCTAATGTAGAATTTCATTTATGGGGTAACAATACTAGTAAGTTAAATAACCCAGCCAAATCAATCTATGGCCATGGATTTTTTAATTCAGATGGATTTCCGTTAAGAGATGAAGCATTATATATAAATCCTGATATTATTGGCGGTGGTGTGAAAATAAAACTTATGTCTTATTTCAACAATGGAATTCCATTTATTTCCTCACCTTTTGGTTTCGAAGGTTACTCTAAAGAATATATTGATAATAAATACTGCACGGTTTCCACACTAAATAACTGGAGCAGAGATATTATTAGGTTATTAAAAAACGGTGAAATTTAAATTTGTTTATAATTATAAATAAATCAAGTATTAAATTATCCGATTATAATTTGAATTTATATGAAACAAATTATACAATCCTTTAAGACAGGAGAAACAATATTGGAAGAGGTGCCGGCACCGCAGGTGAAAAGAGGGTGCCTGCTGATAAGAACAACTAAATCTTTGGTTTCACTGGGTACGGAGCGGATGCTCGTGGAGTTCGGCAAATCAAACTATCTGCAGAAGGCAAAGCAGCAGCCGGACAAGGTGAAGCAGGTACTGGATAAAGTAAAGACAGATGGCTTGATGACGACCGTGAACACGGTATTCAACAAGCTGGGTGAACCGATTTCCCTGGGTTATTGTAACGTGGGTGAGGTGATTGCTATGGGTGAGGGTGTGAGCGGTTTTGAAATTGGCGACCGGGTTGCATCGAACGGTCCGCATGCCGAGTTTGTCTGTGTTCCCAAGAACTTGGTGGCGCATATTCCGGAGAATGTGTCGGATGAAGAGGCTGCTTTTACGGTGGTCGGCTCAATTGGCCTTCAGGGGATCCGGTTGTTGAATCCTACACTGGGTGAAACTGTGGTGGTGATCGGTCTTGGATTGATTGGTCTGCTGACTGCCCAGTTGCTGAAAGCAAATGGTTGCAGGGTGATTGGTTCTGATCTGGATGAAGAGAAACTGGCACTGGCTGAGAAATGGGGGATCATTCCCTTTAACTCCGGCAAGGGTGATGTGGTGAAGTTCGTAGAGGAACAGACAGGTGGTGTGGGTGCCGATGGTGTTGTTATCACCGCTTCTGCTCATACGGATGCAATCATCTCACAGGCTGCAAGAATGAGTCGCAAGCGGGGTAAGATTGTACTGGTGGGTGTGATTGGCTTGAATATCAGTCGCGCTGAATTCTACGAAAAGGAACTGACTTTTCAGGTCTCATGTTCTTATGGTCCCGGCAGGTATGACGATGACTACGAACAAAAAGGAATGGATTACCCGCTACCGTTTGTGAGATGGACGGAACAGCGGAACTTTGAGTCGGTGCTCTATGCAATCTCATCGGGGGCTCTTCAGGTGCAGGAGATGATCACGGAGGTGGTGCCGTTGGAGGAATACAAAAAGATTTATGGCGATATCGGTACTCATAAGTCGATTGCTTCCATTATCAATTACGAAGGCGCAGAGAAGAAGGTGCCGATGCATACTGTCTCTTTTGCCAACAACAGCTTTAAAGGAGCAAAAGGTGTGATCGGCGTGATTGGTGCCGGTAACTTTACAAAAATGACGATGATGCCTGCCCTGAAAGATAGCGGGGCCGGTTTTAAATATGTATCGAGCCAGGGCGGACTGAGTAGTACCCTGCTGGCAAAGAAATATGGCTTTTCGCATTCTACGACCGACTACAAGGAGATCCTGAAGGATGATGAGGTAGATACCTTATTAATCACCACTCGTCACGACTTGCACGCACAAATGGTGATTGAGGGTTTGCAGGCCGGAAAGAATGTGTTCGTAGAGAAACCGCTTGCACTGAATAATGAGGAGCTTCAACAGATCATAGAGGTGTATGAACGGTCGGGCAAGACACTGACCGTGGGGTTCAATCGCAGATTCTCACCGCATATGGAGAAGATTAAGCGTCTGGTGGGTGACAGTCAGATGAACGTGATTGCCACCATGAACGCGGGTTTTATTCCTGCCAACGTATGGGTGCATGACATGAAGACGGGTGGTGGAAGGATTATCGGTGAGGCATGTCACTATATCGACCTGATTAGTTTCCTCACCGGTAGTAAGGTGAAAGCGGTTTGTATGAATGCCATGGGGACTGCCCCCGAAGAGAATACGGACAATGCCTCTATCCTGTTGCGATATGAAAACGGGTCGACCGGTGTGATCAATTACTTTGCGAACGGCTCCAAGGCTTATGCCAAGGAACGGGTTGAGGTCTTCTCACAGGAGCGCACATTGATCATGGATAACTTCCGGGAGACGAAAGGTTATGGGGTAAAAGGGTTCTCGAAGCTGAAGACATCGATGGACAAAGGACATAAGAATCAGTTCCACAAATTGATCAAGGCGATACAAACGAGTGGGGAGGCGCTCATTCCGTTTGAAAGCATCGTAAATACCACGCAGGCAAGCTTCGCTGCCATTCAGAGCCTGAAAGAGAACAGATGGGTTGAAATCAAGTAAAAAAGATCATTATAAGAAATTATTGATATGAAAGCATGTTTCATAGGGTTGGGATACATTGGGCTTCCCACAGCAATTGTTGCTGCAGACAACGG
>ENA-UOOI01002780-UOOI01002780.1-fermentation-metagenome-genome-assembly--contig:-NODE-2780-length-14331-cov-3.880919_pt1 | contig 14331 bp, 9 predicted proteins | sample MGYA00245779_ERZ724027 | MGnify/ENA primary metagenome ERZ724027 (study PRJEB28704, sample SAMN03018318) | fermentation metagenome | biome: anthropogenic terrestrial biome; feature: soil; material... | reverse complement strand
AACACAGGCAGTACTTATACGTGTGACAGCAAAGAGACTGTAATAAAAGAATATAACGAGGAAGAGAAAGCCGCATGCGAAGCATGGGGAGTGGATCTGCTGATTGATGTATTTCCTCAGGCAGATGAGTTTGATGTGCCGAAATACTCCCCGGTGTGGGCGTATACGAAACCGGCAGAATTTGATGATATCGGAAATAAACTTGATGAAATTGCGTGGCCGAAGCTGATCAGCTGTGTCATCGGAAAAGAGGAAAATTTCGACAAAACTTATGATGAAATGCTAAAAGAGCTGGAAGATGCCGGTATGTCAAAGGCTGAAAAGATTCTGACAGACATTGTGAAAGAAAAAGTGAAACTTGTTGAGTAATAGGATACCAGAGGTTATTTGGTTATGCTTTTTCATGGCAGCATGAAAAAGCATAACTTTCAGCATAATACTCAGAGCTTTTTTCTTAAAATCATATGATGAAAATATTCATTTGCATAGTACTCTTTTGAGTATAATACTGGTTGTCCCACCAGATTATAACCAATCTCATCTAAATATAGAATTGCTTCTCCAGATGGAATTTCTAATTTTCCGGAAATGAATTTATCTGCTTTTATCGCAGAAACTTCTGTAAGATCCAGATTTACACGTGTATTGCAATACTTTTCCATAAAATAGAAAATTGTTTTTTCAAGAGTTTTGGGATTGTAATCGCTGTCCTCAATCATGTCTTCGGGCATATAGTCTTCACAGTAAATAGCCGGATGACCATCGGCCGTGATTGTTCGAACCACTTTAAGAATCTGCCTGTCGTGTAGTTTTAGCTTTTCGTTGATCTCCTCCGAATGTATTATTTCAGAGAAGATATCCTTTGCTCCCGGTTCGTATCCGGATTTTTTTACCATATCTAAAAATTCCGTCTCAATATCCATGCGAACTTTAACATCCATGACCGGTTTATTGATAAAGGTTCCCAGACCATGCTTTCTGGTAATAAACCCTTCCCTTTCCAAAGTTGCGAGACAATCCCTTAACATTGTCCTGCTGATACCATAATGCTCTGCGATTGTACTCTCTGCCGGCAGGATATCAGCATTTGTATAAATTCCATTTTTAATATCTTCAAGGATAATGCTCGTATATTTATCCGATAATTGTTCTTTTTGATACAAGAAAAAACCTCCAGTTTTGATTATAATTGAATACAGTATATTCTAGTCTGTTTTCGAGGTTTAATCAAGCTGGAATTCTTTATAGCTGGAAATGACACTTTTATATTATGAACTACCTTGATAATACCAGGCACTGCTTTTTATAGAAAGAAAGTCCGTAACAGAGTACCGTATTGTATACACCTTCGAATTGTTTCACATACTTTCGAGCATCGATTTGTTTTAATGCAAGTTCGCAGTCTTTCTTAAGGTCCTCTCTTGTAATGGAACGCTTCATCTCGAAAATGGCAGCTCTGCCATTTCTGGAGTCTTTGACGACAACATTGCTTCGACCTTCGCCATATTCCTTGTTCGAATCAACTGCGTAACCGATTCCTGTAAAGATACCTGCCATAAAAGCATGATAGAAATCTTCCCTATAATCGTAATAACTGATAGACTGCATGGTCTTACCAAAACGTCTTGGCCGGGTAAATAAGGTTACTGCATTTGGAGTCTTTTTCAGTAACTCGTTGATCAACCCTGTTTTGTCAATATAGTAAAGATGATCTTTTCGGATTTGTGAGAAATTCGAAGTACCTACCGGGATTCTAATATCATCCATTATTAACGCTCCTTCCATTAATTAATTAAGAATATGTTTAAATTTATCATAGCATAGGAACCTTTTCTTCACAAGCGGAAGCATGAAAGAATCTTGTTGCTTTTTTACCATAATCATTGTACCATTTACATGAGAACTGCAAAACTATACAACAAACAAAATTTGGAGGAGCAGCAATATGAACGAATTACAATGGGCAGAGTTAGTATCAGAGAAAATCAAGACAAAGCTCGCAGTCACAGCAAAAAGGAATACACATAAGATTCCTTATACAACAAAAGACGGAGTTTTTGATGATAAATCAAAGGATCAGATATGCTGGTGGACGAATGGTTTCTGGGGCGGGATGATGTGGCAGATGTATCACGCTACCGGCGATGAGGTGTATCTTGAGATTGCAAAGTACGATGAGAAGGAACTGGACCGCAATCTGATGAACGCACAGGGAATGGATCATGACAGCGGATTCAAATGGCTGCCGACCGCAGTCTGTGATTATCGAATTACCGGGGATCAAGAAGCACGAAACAGAGGACTATTAGCAGCCAGTGATCTTGCCGGACGTTTCAATCCTGCGGGTTCCTTTATCCGAGCCTGGAATGATAGCGGGGATGCGAGTAAAGCCGGATGGGCCATCATAGACTGTATGATGAACCTGCCACTGCTGTACTGGGCATACGAAGAGACAAAAGATCCACGCTTTCTCCAGATAGCAGCGGCACATGCGGATATGGCGGAAAAGTATTTTGTGTGTCCGGATGGTTCTGTAAATCATATTGTTGCATTTAATCCTGTATCCGGAGAATTTGTCAGGACATATGGCGGACAGGGATATGCGGAAGGCTCTTCCTGGACAAGAGGACAGGCGTGGGCACTTTACGGTTTTGTACTCAGTTATATACATACGAAAAATGAATCTTATCTGAATACAGCAAAACGAGTAGCCAATTACTTTATTGCAAATATGGGATCCGATGCCCTCATCCCGGTAGATTTCAGACAGCCGGAAGACTGTAGACTTGAGGATTCCACTGCATCTGCAATTGCGGCATGTGGATTAATTGAGATAGAAAAATACGTTTCCCAGAACGAAAAACACGTCTACCATCAGGCAGCAATAAAACTGCTTCAGGTTTTGGACGAAAAACGGTGTAACTGGGATGCGGACTGTGACAATATTCTGGAGAAATGCACTGCGGCATTTCATGATGAAGAACATGAATTTTCAATCATCTATGGCGATTATTTCTTTATAGAGGCAATATGGAAACTGACCGGTCAGGAGATCTTTATCTGGTAATAGGGAATGACAGATATGATATCAGGAGCAGAGGATAACATGAAAATACAAAAATGGATAAAAAAAGATAATGGAACCACAAAGTTGAAATATTTTTTTTCATATTTTATTCTTCTGAGTCTTCTGCTCTTTGGCTTTTTTCTGGCTGTGCGTTTCCAGATATCAAATATATACACAAAAAATTTATATGGCCAGGCTGAAAAACGTCTCGAAGATGTGCAGGAAGACCTCTCCAATGACTTGATTTCCGTGGATCAGGTGAATTCTCTGCTGATTAAAGACATGGATATTATCATGACACGCTATATCAATGATGACTGGTATCATTATCAGGCGGCTAAGAAGCTGGATAGTTACAGTACAGGAAATAACTTTATAGACTCCATTTGCTACATCGATTTGAATAATCATACAATACTGTCCTCCGGCAGACATATTCGACTTGTCGATGATGTTTATGAAATATATGATGGAAAAAATTATATTAAATTCCCTCTGGATGAGTACTCCGATACAATGAAGAATCAGTTGATCTCTTTACAGACGAAAGATTCCAGTCTGCTTGTTTATCTCCCCTATAATAATCGCTTTCAAAGTTTTCAGGTGTTTTATTTACTGGATTTGAGGGAAATAAAGAGCCTTATGGATTCTGTTATTTCACCGGGTATCACATCAGTGGGAGTTCTCAATGAAAAAAATGAGGTAATTTCAGGTTCCAACGTAAAAAAATTGAACTCTCATACTGAGGGGACAAAGGATACACATAAATCTGTGAATGCCGGGAACGAGACATTATATCTCGACAGTAAACTTCCAAGTAACTATTCGGTTGCAGCAGTTCTGTCAAATAAAGAGTTTGTGGATATGGTTGGTACAGCGTTTCAAAATATGTATTTGATACTCGTGATATTGTTTGGCGCCGGTCTGCTTGTGATACTTTTCTCTATGAGGCTTACTTACTGGCCGCTTCACCGACTTACTGAGAAGCTGATTCCATCGTATCAGGCGAATCAGGGCTATGTAGAGCAGCTGGATCTCGCATTTACGAGTATGTCATCAGAGAATCGGGAACTTCAGGAAAAAGTAGATTCCTATCGGCTTTCCATGCAGAAGTCAATTCTCGATTCCATCGTGAACCGAAATAGTGAGATCAGCCTCGAAAACAATGTGGATATCGATGCCCTGTTCCGTGTGGATGAGGACAGTACGCTTTTTATTGTCAATATAGCGACTCCGGAAAAAAGAACGATGTCTGCGAAAGATATCAAACAATTGTTTGATGATTCCCTTCCGGGGAACACTCCGGGTACATTATTGGAGAATGCAGAAGACTATATGGTCTTTCTGATTCATTATGCAGGAATAGAGAATGATAAAGGAGAGGTGTTACATCTTTTGATGTCGGATTTATATGACGCAACAGGATATAAAGTATCCATCAGTAACAGTACATCATCTCCGCTTGAAATTCCTCATTTATATGAGAATGCCATGACTGCCAGTAAATACTGGTCTCGGTATCCGGTCATTTCCTATGAAGATATTTCAAATCAGATTTCAAGCAGGAGTAAGCTTGCCTATCCCTATGAGCAGCTGGAGCAGCTGAGTCAAAGTCTGGCATCTCTGCAGTTTTCACAGGCAAAGATTCTTGTAGATGAACTTTTGTCTCTGCTGGATCAATCTATGGACAGTAATAGCCCGATGCCTGATTTCTTTATCCGGTGTGTTTTGATTGATATTTTGTCGGCGGTTGTCAACAGCATGAACCGCCTGAATATAAAATTTTCAAGTTATAATGACTTGTATTTTAATGCCTTGTATCTCTGCCGCAGCACTACATATGCAGAAGAGCGGAATGAAATATCGGAATCTATTCATACACTGATCGATACTTATGAGGCTGAATATGACAGCGCTTCAATACAGATTGATCAGATCGAGAAGATGGTACAGGAAAACTATACTTCGCCGGATTTTTCGGTTTCCAGTCTGGCTGATCATTTTCACGTCAGCATCGCTTATATGAGCTATCTGTTCAAAAAGCATTACAAAGTGAATTTTATCGATTATCTCTGGAAGCTCAGGATGAATAAGGCGAAGGAAATGCTCAGTACGACAGATACAAATATTAATGAGATCAGTATCGCTGTCGGTTACCTCAACACTTCCAGTTTCCGGCGAAGGTTCAAACAGGAGACGGGGCAGACACCGTCACAGTTTAGAAAGACAAACAAAAGTAAATAGAGACCTTTAAAAGAGTACATTCTTTCACTTATACAGAGAAAGAATGTACTCTTTTTATATTTGAAGTCAACGTATACACCTATGCCTGGATAAAAGTATGTAATAATCTATTGTACATACAATATTTTAATGACTGTAATGACAAGTGTTCCTTGTTTTTAAAGGACTGTCATTTTATACTAAATACAATTCTTAAGCGGGAGGCGCCTCGTTCTTAAGTAATAAAAAAATTTTTATTGGGAGGTCTTTATGAAAGCAAAATCTGCAAAATCTGTTTTGGCATTAGGCTTAAGTGTAATAATGATTACTTCACTTGCAGCCTGTGGCGGAAGTACCGACACAAAGGAAAATGGAAGTAATAAGGCGGAAGAGACAGCAGGATCCGGGAAAAAAGTTACTTTTCCCTTAAAGGATAAAAAGAAGTATAGTGTTTTCTATCAGATGAATGGTGAATATGAGCTACAAGATAATGTGACAATGCAAACTTTATTGGATGAAGCGAATATTGAATTTGACTATCAGGCTGTTATGGGCAGTGATTTTTCAGAGAAAAGAAATCTGGTACTAAGTTCAGGTGATTATCCGGACATTTTCTTTAAATCAAACTTCTGGATGCCTGATTTAAATAAGTATGGAAAACAGGGGATTTTTCTTCCATTGGAAGATATGATCAAGGAGTATGCTCCAAACCTCACAAAAAAATTAGATGAATTGGATGGTTGGAAATATCTTAAGTCCGGAGATGGACACATATATTCCCTGCCCGAAATCAACAGGCAGTTTGGTGCAGTTACTCCTTACTGGCTTAATAAAAAGTGGATGGACAATCTGGGACTTAAGGAACCCACGAATCTGGACGAGCTTTACGAAGTTTTGAAGGCGTTCAAAGAACAAGACGCAAATGGGAATGGGGATCCGAATGATGAGATACCGATCACTGCTACGGATGCAGTAAGACTTGATTTGCTTCTCCCCTATTTTGATGTTGGATATGACAGCGAAACGAAAACAGCTGTTATTGACGATAAGTTGACATACTTACCAACTTCAGATGTGTACAAAAAGTTCGTTGAGTTTGTCACGAAACTTTACCAGGAGGGAATTCTTGATAAAAATGCATTTACACAGAAACATGAACAGCAGGGTGCCATTGGACAATCGGGGGATGTATTGGGATCTTTCTTTGATGCAGGTGCATTTTTGACAGTAGGACGAGAAAGAGATCAGGATTATCAGGCTTTGACTCCATTTAAAGATGGTACATATCCTTTGAGTTCCGGATTTAATCCGGGCGCGTTAATTTTGACAGATAAATGCAAAGATCCGGAAGTGATTATTGCGTGGGCTGATCAGTTTTACACAGAGGAAGGTGGAATTAGTGCTATTCTGGGAATAGAAGGTAAGACCTGGCAAAAACGAGAGGATGGTGACTGGGAATGGATTGTGGGAAAAGGATATGGTGATGATATTGCGGCAGTCCGTGCATCTTCCACAATACAGGGAGCTGCAAATCATCCATCTATATGGCCGGATTTCTGGTACGAGCATATGTCTCCCGAAGTTGATCCGAATGAAGTATATCTAAATAGTGAGAGACAGAGAATTGCGGAAAAAGGTAAAGTTGCGCTTCCGGTTATGCAGTACAGTGACGAGGATGCAATGACGATTGCAACATTAAAAACAGATATTGATTCCTATATAGATCAATATCTAGCACAGGTTGCAACCGGAGCTCTGGATCTGGATAAGAGCTGGGATGACTATAAGAAAACTTTAGACAATATGGGTGCAGGTCAGCTGACCGATATTTACCAGAAAGCATACAAAGAAGGAATGAAAAACAGTAATGAAAAATAGTTGAGTATGCAGCTCAAAAGGGGCCGTTTGACGGTCTCTTTAATATAAGAAAGGAGTATGCTTACATGAATGTGAAAGATGGTTTTTGGTCGAGGCTTGCCCGGAATATGAAAAAAAACTGGATTCTTTATCTGATGATTCTTCCTCCTGTAATATATTATCTGGTTTTTGCCTATGGACCGATGTACGGGATTCAGCTGGCTTTTAAAAATTATCAAGTTAAAGATGGAATCTGGGGCAGCCCGTGGGTGGGTCTGGACCATTTCCGGAGATTTTTCAAAAGCTATAACTTTGGACTTCTGATTAAGAATACGATAGGAATCAGCTTGTATAGTCTGCTGGTGGGATTTCCGATACCAATTATTTTTGCGCTGATGCTGAACTATATAAAGAATAAGCGTTTACAAAAGTCTGTTCAGATGGTTTCCTATGCGCCGTATTTTATTTCAACTGTAGTCATGTGTGGTATGATTGCGATATTTTTAGACCAGGATACCGGTGTAGTGAATGCTCTCAGAAATCTTTTGGGATTAAAGTCAGTGAACTTTCTGGCTGACCCAAAGAAGTTTAAGTCTATTTATGTCTGGTCTGGTGTCTGGCAGGGGATGGGATGGAGTTCGATCATATACATATCGGCTCTTTCCGGAGTGGATTATCAGTTACATGAAGCGGCAATTGTCGATGGCGCAAGCAAACTGAAGCGAATGTGGCATGTGGATCTGCCATCAATTAAGCCTACGATTGTCATGCTGCTGATTCTGCAGATGGGTTCACTGATGAGCGTTGGATTTGAAAAAGTCTTTCTCTTACAAAATACATTAAATAAACAGTCCGCATCTGTGATATCAACTTATGTTTATGAAGTAGGTCTGCTCAATAATGATTATGGATACTCGACTGCAATTGACTTGTTTAATTCGGTCATCAATCTTGTCCTGATTGTGGCTGCAAATCAGATATGCAAAAAAGTAGCGGACGAGAGTCTGTTTTAAAAGGAGGAGATTTTAATGTTAAGAACGAAGACAAAGACGGTCAGAAAATCGAGCTCAGATCAGGTGTTTGACGTTGTCAACGTGATTGCAATGGTCATTCTCTTCTTTATTTTTGCATGGCCGCTGTGGTTTACCGTTATCGCATCGTTCTCTGATCCCAAAGAAGTCTGGCTGGGAAATGTATTCTTGCTGCCAAAAGGTTTTACTTTGATGGCTTACAAAGAGACGATCAAATATAAAGCAATCTGGATCGGATACCGAAACACCATTATCTATACGGTAGCTGGTACGGCAATTAATCTTGTTCTCACGATTTGCACGGCTTATCCTCTGTCAAGAAAAGATTTCATGCCAAGGAATGTGCTGATGTTTTTCTTCATGTTTACGATGTTTTTCAGTGGCGGTATGATTCCCACTTATCTTGTTGTGAACAAATTAAATATGATCAATACCCCGTGGGCGATGATTATTCCGAGCGCAATTGCTATTTATAACGTTATTGTAATGAGGACGTACTTTATAAATAGTATTCCGTCAACGCTTCAGGAAGCGGCGGAACTTGACGGGGCGAATACATTACAATATCTGATAAAGATTGTACTGCCGTTGTCCAAGCCTATACTGGCTGTGATTGGTTTATATTATGCGGTAGGACACTGGAACGATTTTTTCTCCGCTCTGCTCTACATCAATGATAAAAGCCTAATGCCTCTGCAGTCCTTCTTAAGAGATCTTTTAATGTCAAACCAGATGAGCATGGGGAATATGCAGGGGATGGATGCAGCCCAGGCAGAGGCGAAGATGCAGCTGTCGCAGACGTTGAAATACAGTGCGATTATAGTTTCGACAGTTCCGGTTCTATGTATTTACCCGTTTATACAAAAATACCTCGTAAAAGGTGTTATGATAGGTTCAGTGAAGGGTTAGGCGCAGCACGAAAACTATGCAATGGAGGGTAATATTTATGAAGATAGCAAACTTAAGAGTGAATCATCTTACAAATCCTATGGGATATCAGATGGATCTGCCGACGTTTACATGGGTGACATCTGACACGAAGGGAAAGTATCAGAAGGCGGCACAGATTCAGATTGCATTGGATGACCGTTTTAAGAATATCATATTCGAGAGTTCAAAGTCAGAATCGGTCAGTTCGCTGGGTTATGTGGCAGATATTCAGCCAAAACCACGTACCAGATACTATTGGAGAGTTCAGGTATGGGATGATAGGGATGATCACGGGATCAGCGATGTGGCCTGGTTCGAAACCGGAAAGATGAACGAAGAGTGGAAGGGAAGATGGATCACCACTCCTTATGACGGACATCTGCATCCATATATCAGAAAAGAATTTCGGATTCCGGGAAAAATTAAATCTGCAAGGGCTTATGTTACCGGACTTGGCCTTTATGAATTGGAGATTAACGGGAAAAAGTGCGGGGATGAATATCTGACTCCTTTTTATAATGATTATAATGAATGGGTACAGTACCAGACGCTGGATATCACAGGCTTTCTGACAGAAGGTGAGAATGCAGTCGGTGCTTTATTGGGTAACGGATGGTATAAGGGACGGTTTGGTTTTGTTGACAAGATGGATCAGCTTTACGGAGATTCGTTTGCTTTTATCTGTGAGCTGGATGTCGAGCTGGAATCCGGTGCACATATAAGTCTGGGCTCGAATGGAAGCTGGCAGTGTCACCCGTCACCGATTGTGAACAGCAGCATCTACGATGGAGAAAGCTATGATGCTCTGCAGGAAGTGAGAGACTGGTCCAGGGTACGGGCTGATACCGACGGGTTTGAAAATGCCCGGATTTGTACACCGGACTTTGGCCCTCTAAAAGAACGTTTAAGTCCGCCACTTTTGATCACACAACGGATAAAACCTGTGAAACTGTTAAATACTCCAGCAGGTGAAAAAGTTCTTGATTTTGGACAGGTGATAACCGGCTGGGTCGAATTCGACTGTAGTCTGCGAAAAGGTGCCGAGATTTTGTTAAGTTACGGTGAACTGCTCCAGGACGATAACTTTTATAATGAAAACTTAAGATCCGCGAAGGCACAGTATTCGTACCGTTCAAATGGAAAATCAGCTCATGTACGACCGCATTTTACTTTTTATGGTTTTCGATTTGTGAAAATAGAAGGAATCAAAGATATCAGACCGGACGATTTTACCGCCTGTGTCATTCACTCAGATCTTGAGTGTACGGGAAACATTACAACTTCGAATCAGAAAGTGAATCATTTATTTGAAAATGCCATGTGGAGTCAGAGAGGTAATTTCCTGGATGTCCCTACAGATTGTCCGCAGAGAGATGAGCGCATGGGGTGGACCGGAGATGCCCAGGTATTCTGTGCTACAGCAAGCTTTAATATGTACACACCTGCATTTTATAAGAAATTTCTCTATGAAATGTATCTGGAACAGAAGAATCAAAATGGTTCTGTCCCGCATGTGGTTCCGGATGTTTTGGGTCAGATTGCAAGGATACAGGGCCGGGAAAATGAGGAACATGGTTCTTGTGCCTGGGGGGACGCAGCGAGTGTGATTCCCTGGACACAGTATCTCTTCTTTGGCGACAAGGATCTTTTGGCAGAGCAGTTTAAAAACATGAAAGCCTGGGTGGATTATATCAAGACACAGGATGAGACTTACTGCGGCGGAAGAAGACTCTGGGAACACGGTTTCCACTTTGCCGACTGGCTGGCACTCGATAATCCGGATAAGAAAAGCTCCTTCGGAGGAACAGATCCGTATTATGTGGCGTCCGGATATTATTACTATTCTGCTGTGCTGACAGCGAAAGCGGCAGATGTTCTGGGACTCGAAGAGGAACAAAAGTATTATGAAAAGCTGGCTGAAGAGGTTAAGACAGCTATCCGGCAGAAATATTTTCCGGATGGAAGGATCGTCGAAGATACACAGACTGCACTGGTGATGTCTCTGTATATGGGTTTTGTGCCGGAAGATCAGAAAAATCAGATTATAGAGAGACTGAAGAAAAAGCTGGAGGATAAGAATTGTCATCTGGACACAGGATTTGTCGGAACACCTTATCTGTGCCCGACGCTGTCTGATAATGGTTTGAATGATTATGCCTATACACTTTTGCTGAACGAAGATTTTCCAAGCTGGCTGTATGAGATCAATATGGGTGCGACTACGATCTGGGAGCGCTGGAATTCCGTTCTGCCGGACGGTCATGTCAGTGATACCGGAATGAACAGCATGAATCATTATTCTTATGGCTCGATTGTGGAGTGGATGTATCGCTATATGTGTGGACTGAATCCGGTAGAGGGAGACCCGGGATTTAAGCACACTGTGATAAAGCCTCATACCGATGATCGGCTTGACTGGGCGCAGGGCGAATATCTTTCAGCGGCAGGACTTTATAAAAGCAGTTGGAAAAAGGCAGAGGGAGAGACTATATATCATGTGATGGTTCCCTTTGATGCACAGGCAGAATTTGTCCTGACAGAAGCTTCCGATCGGGTGACCATAAACGGAAAGGATTCCTGTGAGCTTGTGAAAAGTTCGAAAGTAACACTTTCTTCCGGCAATTATGAAATTATAGCAGTTGATTATGCAAAAAAGGATATCGTATGAAAACAGAGATCCATAACAGAACAGATGCAGTGAACTTATTTTTAGATACAATTCGACCGTTAAAGCCCTTCTATAGTCTGCACCATGCCTATCTTCATCTTGGAAATACCGGAGTACATTACGGAGAAAAATCGGCGGAAATGGAAGGATTTGCAAGGATTCTGTGGGGACTGGGTCCTTTATGGTCTGCAGATAACACAAAGCTTTCCAGGGAGACACAGGAAGAGATCAGCGAATGGCTTTCCCGGTATCAGGAGGGAATCATTCACGGAACAGATCCGGATGACGATGAGTACTGGGGCGATATCTTTGACTATGATCAAAAGATGGTTGAAGTGGCTGCGATTGTTTATGCAATGGCACTGAATCCTCAAAAGCTCTGGTCTGATTTCACAGCGTGTGAACAAGAGAATCTATATCAATGGCTGGATGGAATGAACCACCATGAACTTCCGGCATGCAATTGGAGATATTTTCGAATTTTGACCAATATGACTTTTCGTATTTTAAATCTCCCATGGTCAAAGTCCAGAATGAAAGAGGATTTTGATCTGATAGAGAGCTTTTATCTGGGAGATGGCTGGTATTGTGATGGAGTTAATAGTCAGATTGATTATTATGTGGCTTTTGCGATTCATTTCTATGGATTGGTATATGCAAAACTGATGGCAGAAATGGACCCCGAGAGAAGTATGATTTTAAAGGAACGAAGCACTCGGTTTTTCTACGATTATGTTTACTGGTTTGCGAACAGTGGAGAAGAGATTCCATTTGGCAGGAGTCTCACATACCGCTATGCCCATGCGGCACCGTTTACGGCGATGGCTTATGCAGGCCTGGACCTGGATTATGGAGTATTGAAAAATCTGGTGTTGAAAAATCTGGAGTCTTGGATGAAGCGTCCTATTTTTGATATGTCCGGCATATTGAGCATAGGATACGGATACCCCAATTTATGCATGAGTGAAAATTATAACGGGTGTGGCTCTCCCTACTGGTGCAATAAGATTTTCCTGATTCTCGGAATGAATGAAGATCATCCCTTCTGGCAGGCAAAATGCAAGAAATTTAATTTTCAGGCCAGAAAGTTTCTAAAGCAGCCCCATATGCTGATTACCCATGACGAGCATGGTCATGTACTGGCTTATGTTACAGGCCAGCATTTAATCAGCGAGCACGGACAGGGAGCGGCAAAATACGAAAAGTTTGTATATTCCAATCATTTAGGATTCAGCGTCTCAAGGGGGACAACTTTACAGGAAGGGGCATTTGATAACACGCTTGCGGTTTCGGCAGAAGGAGAGAACCGGTATTGTATGCAGTATGGAGCAGAGAAGTTTTTAGCAAATCAAAAATATCTTTACAGTAAGTCGAGCCCTTTATCAGATGTCACGATAGAAACGATCCTTATACCCTGTTCCTGCTGGCATGTGAGGATTCATAAAATTGTAACTAAAAGACCGGTAGATATTGCAGACGGTGGATTTGCACTGCCGCAGGAGAACGGTTTTAAACTTACAAAGGGAAAGAAGAACGAAAAATACAATGCGAAGGATGTAAAGAGTATAAAAGGTGCCTTATGTGCCGATTTTCCCTGGGGCTGCAGCTGCATTGCCAGTGAGACGGGACAAAAGACAGAACTGATCATACCCGCACCGAATACGAATCTGTTCTATAATCTTACTGTCATTCCAACAGTAACAGCCAGGCTTGAAGCAGGAAGACATCTGATTGTGACAAGCGTCGGGGCCGGTTTGTCCGAAAACAGCGACGAGTTGATGAGCCAGAAACCTGAGGTAGCGTTCAAAGGAAATCAGATTGTGGTAACTGACGGAGAACAGATAAACACAATCGATCTCGAAAGGATTGGTACATAAGATGGACACTGAAGAAAGGTATCGAGTATTTCAAAAACCGGCGAAGGAATACCGCGGTAAGCCTTTCTGGTCATGGAATGGAAAATTAGAGAAAGACGAATTGTTACGGCAGATTGATAGCATGAAAAAGATGGGATTCGGCGGATATTTCATGCATTCCAGGACCGGGCTGGAAACCGAATATCTCGGTGAAGAGTGGTTTCGACTTATCGATGCATGTGCGGATTACGGAGAAGAGCATGACATGGAATCCTGGCTCTATGATGAAGACCGGTGGCCTTCTGGAACGGCCGGAGGCAGAGTGACAGAAGATAAAAAATACCGGGCCATGTTTCTCGCGGCAGACCGTTATGATATTGATCAAGTAGATGACTTGAAATGGGATCATCATATTGTGACTGCGTTTGCCTGCCATTTCGATGGTATATATTACAGAGACGCGAGAAGACTGGACAATTGTTTTGAGATAAATCCAGATGAAACATTGATTGTATTTCGTACTCGTTATGCTGACTGCGAGGATGTCTATAATGGATATACCTATCTCGATACGATGAACAGGGAAGGCGTAGAGAAGTTTATCGGGGAAACTCATGAAAAGTATTCAGAAAACTGCGGCAAACGTATAGGGAAAAGCATACCCGGAATTTTTACAGACGAACCCCATCGTGGAGCTTT
>ENA-UOOI01002779-UOOI01002779.1-fermentation-metagenome-genome-assembly--contig:-NODE-2779-length-14331-cov-4.233959_pt1 | contig 14331 bp, 14 predicted proteins | sample MGYA00245779_ERZ724027 | MGnify/ENA primary metagenome ERZ724027 (study PRJEB28704, sample SAMN03018318) | fermentation metagenome | biome: anthropogenic terrestrial biome; feature: soil; material... | reverse complement strand
ACCCCGTCCACGGCGAGCTGGCCGACCGCGTGATCCTGATGACCTACGAATGGGGTTATACCTTCGGGCCGGCCAGAGCCGTCGCGCCGCTGAATCTTGTGCAGCAGGTGCTTGACTATGCGGTGACCGCCATCCCGCCCGAAAAGATCCTGATGGGGATTCCGAACTACGGCTACGACTGGACGCTCCCGTTTGTGCAGGGAACTGCGGCACGCTCCCTTTCCAACGTCGGCGCGGTCGACCTCGCCGCCCGCGTCGGTGCGCAGATTATGTTCGATGAAACGGCGCAGTCCCCGTATTTCAATTACTACGATTCGGACGGCAGGCAGCATGAGGTGTGGTTCGAGGACGCGCGCAGCATCCGCGCCAAACTGGAGCTTGCCCACCGCTACGGGCTGGCCGGCGTCAGCTACTGGACGGTCAATGTGTTTTTCCCGCAGAACTGGCTGGTGATGGAAGGCACTTTCGACGTGAAGAAACGCCTGTGAGAGGCCGTTGACCGATGCGCGTCCGCATGCTGAAAACATGCGGACGCGCATTCGCGATTCCCGGCTTTGACAGGATTCCGGAATCGTGTTATAACTGTTGGGAAAGATCCCAACCGGACGATTCGGGGTTTTCCCGCGGGGATGGGCGCGGAATCCTTTCCGGGAAGGACGGGGTGCAGGATGAAAACGGTGTTTGAGATCAGAAATCCGAAGGAGAATATTTCACTCGTGACGGCGATCTGCGAGCGTTTCCCGCAGAAGCTGACGCTCACAAACGGAGAAGGCTATGCCGTCAACGCAAAATCCATCATCGGTTCGGCCTACGCGGCGGCAGAGTGGGAAAAAATCCGGCTGGAAATGGAGGAGGAGATTCCCGACCTGGTCTCCCGGCTGAAACAAAGAGGGGTGATCTAGGGCCGGATGGCAGGAGCCGTGCGAAGCCGTCGTTACCCTGCGGCCCGTACCTTCGCCGCGAGCTTTTTCGCCGCGAGGACCAGGACCAGTACGAAGACGGCGACCAGAGCGGTGAAGCCGCCCGGCGCGACGTTCAGGTAAAAGGACACGAACAGCCCGAGCATGATGTCGATCACGCTGAAGACGATGGAAAAGGCCAGGGTCGTGCGGAATCCCTTTTCCAGTTGCAGGGCGGTGGCGACCGGCAGCGCGATCATGGAGCTGAGGACCAGGACCCCCACGATACGGATGGAGGCGGCGATGGCGGAAGCCACCAGAATGGAGAAGACGTAATTGATCAGCTTGACCCTGACGCCCGCAACTTTGGCCGCCTCTTCGTCGTAGGCGATGTAGAGCATCTGGTGATACAGAACGATCAGCGTCAGAACGGAAATCGCGCTGAGGACCGCGATCAGGATCAGGTCCGCCCTCGTCACGGTCAGGATGCTGCCGAACAGGAACGAGTCCGCGTTCGCGTGCAGCCTGCCGGAGCTGATGAGGGTGATGGCCGTGCCGACGCTCAGGGCCAGCACGATCGTCAGGATCAGGTCCGTGTATTTTTTGAAATACGTGCGCAGAAACTCGATCAGGGCCCCGCAGAGGGAGGTGAACACGAACGCCCCCAGAACGGGGCTCTGGTTCAGCAGCAGCCCGAGCGTCACGCCCGCAAGCGAGGCGTGCGACAGCGTGTCGCCGATCATCGAATAGCGCCTGAGCACCAGGAAGATGCCGATACACGGGCACAGGATGGAGATAAAAATGGAAACGTACAGCGCGTTCTGCATAAAACCGTAATTCAGCATGGTCATGGCCTCCGGCTTTTTTTCAGGAATTCGTCGGCGTACTGTCCGGGGGAGCACAGGTGCCCTTTTCCGCCCACGATGTGGTAGATCTGCGTGGAGTTCGCGACGGCGGCGTCGAGGTTGTGTTCCACCGAGACGACCGTGATGCTGTGCCTGCGGTTGATCTCCCGCAGAAAACCGTAGATTTCCCGCTGACTGCGGATGTCCACGCCGGTGGATGGTTCGTCCAGAATCAGCAGGTCGGGGTCGCCGATCAGGGCTCTGGCGATCAGGATCTTCTGCGTCTGCCCGCCCGAGAGCGTGCCCATCAGGGCGTTCCGGAACGGCGCCATCCCGACCCGGTCGAGCACCTTTTCGGGAATGGCCCGGTCTTTCAGCTTCAGCAGCCTGCGGTAGGAGTTCAGCATTTCGTAAACGGTGATGGGAAAGCCGGAATTTGAGAAGTCGTTTTTCTGGGGGACGTAGCCGACCCGTTTGGCCCGCGTGGACACGGTGCCCATCGTCGGCTTCAGGAATTTTAAAAACAGTCGCATCAGGGTGCTTTTTCCGCAGCCGTTTTCCCCGACGACGGAAACATATTCCCCCCGGTGGATGTTCAGCTGAATCCCGTTGAGAACGTACGGCGGGGAGCCGGTGTAGGAAAAATACAGATTATCCGCCTGCAGCATGGAACGAAAGTCTCCTTTATGCTCTGTTTCCAGAAGATGTCGGGGCGCACCTGATAGACAGGAGCGGCCCGCCTCTATTATAAATACAAATGAATTGCATTTGCAAGTATTTTATTCCGCCGCCCCGTCCGCATGCGCGGGCCGCGCCGCCTGCGGGAGACATGCCGGTCCGGGAGCGCAGGCGGCCCCGACCGGATGAAAAAGGCCCTGCCGCGCTGGATGAATCCCTTCTGCATCCGGGCGGCAGGGCATTCCTGTGAAAGATGGAGGATCAGGCGTCCGAAAGGACGAACATGAAAAACGTCAGCACGTCGAAATAATCCTTCGCTTCAAACGCGACGCCCTTCATCCCGTCCGCTTTCGCGCCGGGGAAGAAAGAGCCGCGGTAGGCGCGGGAATGGTCGTGGAAGCGGACGGAGATCTCAAATTTTTCCGGGAGCCTGAGCAGGCATTTGGACCTGTCCTCGGAGAGGGCTTTTTCCATGCGGTCCTCGATCTTCCGCCTCGCGACGGCGGGATGGATGGAGACGGAAGCGTCCCCGATCCCTTCGCTGACCGGAACGCAGGTGATGGCCGGGATCAGTTTCGCCGCGCTTTCGCAGAGCATGCGGTCCCCGCTGACGAACACCACGGGGACGCCGAAATAGGCGGCGGTGTAGGCGTTCATCATGAATTCGCTCATGACCTGCCCGTTCAGGGTGACGAGTTCGTTTTTCGTGTTCATGGTGTGCGCGAGCGGGTTCCCGTTGGTCGCGCCGGCGGAATGGTAGCCGACCATCGCCGCGGCGTCGTAGCTGCGGTCCAGCCCCGCCATCATGGAGGCGGGCCCGCGCGTCCACCCGCGCATGATCTTCACGTCCTCCGGCAGCTTTTCGGGGTTGATGTTCCGGGCGAAATCGTGCGCGTCCTTCACCAGGATGTCCCGCGAGCCGGCCGCGATCGCCCCCCGGCAGGCGGCGGCGACCTCCTCGGTCATCTCGTCCGCGCAATAGGCGTATCCCTTTTCGCCCAGTTCCGTCTCCGGCCAGCTGACCACGCCCGCCGTGCCTTCGATGTCCGCGCTGATAAATACTTTCATCTCATTGACCTCCGTTCTGTCAGGACGCCTTCCGAAGCCGCGAAGCCGTCGGGCGCGCAAAAATCCCCGCCGGCCGGGAAAACGGCCGCCGGGGGCTGATCTTCCTCTTCTATGCTACTATCATCCGGCGGCGTTGTCAACCTGCGCCGCGGGCCGGCCGGCTTCCGCAAGGGGCGCCGAGCCCCCGCCCGGTCCGCCCGGAAACTTGACAAACCGGAAAAATCGCTTATAATTCAGATCAAATCCATGATAAGGGAGTTTCTGCCATGCGCGCACCGATCGTCGGGATTCTGGCGGGGCTGAAAAGCCACGATCCGGATCTGAACAGGATCAACAAAGCGGTTTCCGTCCATTACGCCTACATCTTATCCGTGCTGAACGCCGGCGGGCTGCCGGTCGTCCTTCCTCCCGCCGACAGCGACGAAGCCATCGCGGAGACCGTGGGCGCGGTCGACGGCCTCCTGGTGAGCGGAGGAAATGACCTGCAGCCGCAGCGGTACGGGGAAGAACCCGGCTGGGGAATGGGCCCGTTCAGCCCGGAGCGCGACCATCTGGACTTTGCCGCCATCCGCGCCGCCTACGGGGCGGGGAAGCCGATTTTCGGGATCTGCCGCGGCATCCAGTCCATCAACGTCTTTTTCGGCGGGACGCTTTATCAGGACCTGCGGCGGGAGAAGTCGTGCACGGTGAAGCATTACCAGGATTCGGAGTCGTCCCGCGCGAGCCATACGGTCGAGATCAGCCGCGACAGCATGCTGTACCCGCTGCTGGGCGGCAGGATCATGACGAACAGCTTCCATCATCAGGCGGTCAGGCGGGCCGCGCCGGATTTTTTGGTCGGCGCGCGGGCGGCGGACGGCGTGGTCGAGGCGATGGAGGCCACCCGGGGGCCGTTCGTGCTGGGCGTCCAGTGGCACCCGGAGCTGATGGCCGCGGCGGGGGACGACGCCATGGAGAAGATCTTCGGCCTTTTCGTGCGGGCCTGCAGAGAGCGGAGCGGGGAGCGGTGACCGAGATGCTGTTTCCGAAACCGCTTTTCCGGGGGGCGCGGGTGGCTCTGGTCGCGCCGTCCGGCCCCGTGCCCGCCGAAAGGCTGCAGCCGTCGGTTGCCGCGCTGGAGCGCATGGGGCTTCAGGTCGCCGTCGGCGAAAGCTGCCGCTCCTGCGACGGGTATCTGGCGGGCGGCGACGGGCTGCGGTCGGACGATCTCAACCGGGCGTTCGCCGATCCGTCGGTCGACGGGGTGTTCTGCGCCCGCGGCGGATACGGCGCGCAGCGCCTGCTGGACCGGCTCGATTTCGGCCTGATTTCCGAAAATCCCAAGGCCTTCTGCGGATACAGCGACGTGACGGCGCTCCATATCGCCCTGAACCAGCGCTGCGGCTTCGTCACGTTCCACACGCCGATGCCGTCGACCGAACTGTACCGCGGCGTCGACGGAGTCACTTTGCGCTCCTTCCGGGACGCGCTTGAGGGAAATTTTCGCGGCAGGCTCCGGAATCCCCCCGGCATGCCGCTGCGCGCGCTGGCGCCCGGCCGGGCGCGGGGGATTCTGACGGGGGGCAATCTTTCGCTCGTCGCTTCTTCGCTCGGTACGCCCTGGGAGATCGACACGAGGGGAAAAATCCTTTTCCTCGAAGATGTCGACGAGGAGCCGTACCGGATCGACCGCATGCTCAACCAGCTGAGGCTGGCCGGCAAGCTGCGGGATTGCGCGGGAATCCTCCTCGGTTCCTGGACGAACTGCGTCCCGCCGGCGGGAAAGCCCTCCCTGACGCTTCTCCGCATTTTCCGCGAGCAGATCGTCCCGCAGGGCAGGCCGGTGCTGGCGGGCCTTGCCTGCGGGCACGGCCTGCCGAGCCTGTCGCTCCCGCTGGGCGCCGCGGTAGAGATGGACGCCTGCGCGGGCGGAGTCACATTTTGACCACGCCCGTGATCGTCAGATTCGCCAGGTCGCGGTCGTTTTTCAGGTCGAGATAGACCGGCTCTTTCTCGTTGTTGATCACTTTGACCTTCGGGCGCAGGCCGCAGTCCTCGTAGTTTTCGACGACGATCGCGGTGAGGCCGTTGCTCAGCAGCACGCAGGTGCCCAGCGGGAACGCCGCGACCTTTCTGGTGAAGAGGGCCACGTCGTCTGCGTCGAACAGCGTGCCCGCGCCGCCCATCAGGAACTCCATCACTTCCGAAGGCATCATGCCCGCCCGGTAGGGGCGGTCCGAGGTCATCGCGTCGAACACGTCCGCAATGGCGATGATGCGGCTCAGCTGCGTGATCCGGCCGCCGCGGAGCCCCTGGGGGTAGCCGCTTCCGTCCAGCCGCTCGTGGTGCTGCAAAATGCCGATCAGCGAGGAGATGGGAAAGCCGAGATTGGCGTTCGCGAGGTATTCGTACCCCAGGACCGGATGCTTTTTGACTTCTTCATACTCGTCCGGCGTCAGCAGCTCCGGCTTATCGATGATCTCCTTGCAGATGAAGACCTTGCCGATGTCGTGCAGCAATGCGCCCAGCCCGAGCTTGTAGAGCATGGTGACGCCCATGCCGAGCGCCACGCCCACGACGATCGAAAGGACGCCGACGTTGACGGAGTGGTAATAGGTGTAATTGTCGTAGGATTTCAGGTCCATCATGTTGACCATGACGTTTTTGTTTTCGATAATATCCTCCACAATGTCGTGCACAATCGCCTTGGCGTTGTCGGCCGTGTTCTGCCGGATCCCCATGGACTGGCTTTGCACGTACATGTCTCTGACCGCTCTGGCCGCCGAATTTCTCAGCTCGTCGTCGATGACGGCTTTGATCTCGATCTCTTCCGACAGCTTATCCGAGATATACACGCCCTGAAAGCCGTAGCGCGCGATATGCGAAATATACGCCTGCTTCAATTGCTGCCCTTCCTGCAGCAGGAGGACGCCGTCTTTTCCGTACAGGCTTTTTGCAAGGATCATGCCGTCGCGTAAACAAAGTGTCGGGACGTATCTCATAAGATAAGATTTCCTCCAAAAAAAGCAGTGTGAAAGCTCCCTTTTGTTCCTAATTCGACAGGATTCGCCATAAAGCACCAGATCATCTAATTTTAGCCCTTTTGGCTGATATTTCAAGAGGAAAAGGTAAAAATATCCGTAAGTTCTTGCATCGGGCGGGCGCGGACGGGAAGATCCGCCCGACGGCGCCGGTTTCGCGTTGGCCCGGACGATTTGCTTTTGATTCCCGAATATGATATATTGGCGACAGAAAGTCCTGTCTTTCGGTTGCGGGGAGGGGAGACGTTCCATGCCGTGGGGACACAGCAAAAGCGAAATTGTGCGGCAGGCCGACGAACTTGTCGCCCAACTGAAAAATAAGACCTACCATTCGCCTTTCGCCCGGGATTTTGCCGAGGTCTATATTGAGGGCGGGAACGGCCCCGAAAGAAACGGGCCCGCTTCGCCGGGGGCTCCGGTCCCGCAGCGCCCCGCGGACCCGATCCGTGGGCGTTTCATGCAGATGCGCCGCATCGCCCGGCGCTCCCGGGCCGCGGGCAGCCTGAGCGGTTCCGGCGACGGGCTGCAGGCGGTGTCGTTTTACAAGCAGGCGAAGTTCATGGAAGATTTCGAGGACGATTACGGGGGGAACGCGCCGCTTCTGATGTATTTCCCGACTTACGACAGGATGAGTTACGAGCAGCTCCGCACCTATTTCACCTGGCGCGGCAGGGTGCGGAAGGGAGAAGTCCGCAAAACCTCGTTTTCGTATGTCTTTCTGTACCTGTACGAGCTGATCAACCGGGTCGGCGTCAGAGACTGCGTGGACGGCATGGAAAAACTGGCCTTTGTCTGGGAGAAGTACCGGGTCTACGAAAAGAAGCTCGACGTGTACATGAACGAATGGGTCAAGGATTATTATATCACCAACGAATTTTCCGCCCCGTTCGGGGAGATCCTGCAGAAGACCGGGAACCTGCGAAAGTTCTACCGCCCCTCGGCCGCGGAGAGCCTGCTGAATTTTTACGCCCCCTATTCGGACTACAAGATCAAAAAATCCCGCTTTTACACGCCGGAGACGGCGAAGAAGATCGACGCCTGCTTCCGCGACGTGGCCGGGTCGCTCGACGACTTTCTGCGCGGACAGGGCGGGGAGTTCGAGGACCTGATCTTCTACAGCAAGAGCAATACGTGGGTGCCGTTTTCGCGGGCGCTGTACTGCTCGTTCTGCGGGCAGGCCGCGAACCGGACCGTGCAGATCTCCGAAACGGAACGGTACCGGTGCGAAAACGGGCGCTGGACCTCTTCCCGCTATAAGATCTCGAAAGAGAACGGCCGGCTGCTCCTCGGGTATATTTTCAGAAGGATCGAACAGTTCTACCGGAAGGCGGCGAAATACCGGTACAAGCTGACCGCGGACCGCGGCAAGATTTCGGCGGAGGCGCTCCGCCCGCTGGTCCCGGACCCGGAGAGATTGTTCCGGCGGATCGATTCCGCCATCCTCGAGCACGACAGGCGGTCGCGCAGAAAGATCGTGACGGTGGACGCCGCACGGGTCGAATCCATCCGGGAAAGCGCCTTCAGGACCCAGGAAAAGCTGCTGGCGAGCGATGGGGAGGAGGCCCGGGCGGACGAAGCGCGGACCGCGGCGGCCCTTGAAACCGAACGGCCTGCGACTGCGGAAGAGGCGGACCGCCAACCGGCGGCCGGCGACGGCTGGGAAGCGTTTGCCCGGTCGCTGGACGGGACGGAGACGGCCGCCGTGCGGATGATTTTGCAGGGCGCGTCCCTGCCCGACCTGCACGCCTGCTGCAGAAACGCCGGCACCATGCTGGAGGTGCTGGTCGACAAGATCAACCAGAAGGCGATGGACGCGGTACAGGACTCGGTCATTGAGCTTTCGGACCGCATCGCCGTCTTTGACGAATACAAGAACGATCTGAAGAGGGTGATCCGCATTGAATGCCGGTAATCCGCCGAAACGCATCACCAGCACGATCCTGAACGCGCTCAAGGGGGGTGTCGTCCCCCGCGTGGGGCTGGAATATATCGCCGTCGGCCGCGACCGGGAGATCGACGCACTCTTGCACGACATCGACATCATCTCGGACGGCGGCGCGGCGTTCCGCTTCATCGTCGGCAAATACGGCAGCGGAAAGAGCTTTCTGCTCCAGACCATCCGCAACTACGCCGTGGAAAGGGGCTTCGTCGTGGTGGACGCCGACCTCTCCCCCGAAAGGCGCTTCGTCGGCACCAAAGGGCAGGGGCTCGCCACCTACAAAGAACTGATGCGGAACATGTCGACGAAGACCAAGCCGGACGGCGGCGCGCTGCCGCTGATTTTGGAAAAGTGGATCTCGACCGTCAAGACCGAGGCGGCCGTCGAAAACGGCGTTTCCGCCGGTGACCCCGCGTTTGAAAAGCTGGTGGAAAGCCGCATCTGCACGGTCGTGAATAGTCTGGAGGGCATGGTGGACGGCTTCGATTTCGCAAAGGCCGTGCTGCTTTACTGCCGGGCCTACAACCAGGCGGACGACGCGATGAAGTCCAACGTGATCCGCTGGTTCCGGGGCGAATATCCCACCAAGACCGAAGCGAAGCGCGACCTCGGCATCAATTTCATCGTCACCGATGACAGCTGGTACGACTTCATCAAAATCTTTGCCGAATTCATGGTGCGCGCGGGCTACCGGGGCATGCTGGTCCTTGTGGACGAGCTGGTCAACATCTTCAAGATCCCCCACGCCGCCACCCGGCAGAGCAATTATGAAAAACTCCTGACCATGTACAACGACGTGCTGCAGGGCAAGGCGAAGCACATCGGCTTCCTGATCGGCGGGACGCCCCAGTGCATGGAGGACAAATACAGGGGGGTCTTCAGCTACGAGGCGCTGCGCTCCCGGCTTTCGGAAAGCCGTTTCGCGTCGGAAAACACCAGGGACCTCCTTTCCCCCATCATCCGCCTCAAAATGCTGACGTACGACGAGGTTTATGTGCTGATCGAAAAGCTGGCGCAGATGCACGGGCAGCTTTTCGGCTATGCCCCCACGGTCACGCACGACGACCTGATGTGCTTTTTGAACGCCGAGTACAACCGGGTCGGCGCGGACACGCACATCACGCCGAGGGAGATCATCCGGGATTTCATCGAGCTGTTGGATATTCTTCTTCAGAATCCGGGCAGCACGATGGCGTCGATCGTCAACGGCGGCGGGTTCGTCCCGTCCAAGGGCGCGCCGGAGGAAGACGCGTTTGCGGAGTTTGAGGTATGACGGACGTATTCGACCGGCTGGCCCCCTATATCCAGGATTTCATCTACGCGAGCGGCTGGACGCGGCTGCGGGAGATCCAGGTCGCTGCCTGCAACGTGATCTTCGACACGGACGACAATTTGCTGCTGTCTTCCGGGACGGCTTCTGGCAAGACCGAGGCCGCGTTCCTGCCGGTCCTGACGGAGCTGTATCACCATCCCTCGAGCTCCGTGGGCGTCCTCTACATCAGCCCGCTCAAGGCGCTGATCAACGATCAGTTCCGGCGGCTGGACGACCTGCTGCGGGAGTCCGGCCTGCCGGTCTGCAAATGGCACGGCGACTCCTCCGCGGCGGAGAAGAACCGGATGCTCAAGTCCCCGCAGGGCATCCTGCAGATCACGCCGGAATCCCTGGAATCTTTGCTGATCCGCAGACGGGGCGCCTGCCTGAAGCTGTTCGGAGACCTGAGGTTCGTGATCATCGACGAGGTCCACTCTTTCATGCGCGGGCCACGCGGGGTGCAGGTGCTCTGCCTGCTGGAAAGGCTGCAGCGGATCACCGGGAACGTGCCGAGGCGGATCGGCCTGTCCGCCACGCTCGGCGACGTCGGGGCGGAAGATCAAGCTGCTGGTCCAGCGTTTTGAAAAGAAAAACGCCTCCCCGGGCAATCCCCCCGCGGGCGGCGGCGCCCCGACGGACGAGGGCGATCTGCAGCATTTCGAGTATCTGTACCGCATGACGCTGGGCAAAAAGACCATAGTGTTTGCGAATTCGCGGGAAGAGATCGAGTTCGTGATGGCCAATCTGCGGCAGATCGCCCTGAAACACAAGACGCCGGACGTCTACCGGGTCCACCACGGCAATATCTCGGCCGTCCTGCGCGAGCAGGCCGAAGACGAGATGAAAGCCTCCGAAGAGAAGATCGTCACTGGCGCGACCGTGACGCTCGAGCTCGGCATCGACATCGGCTCCCTGGACCAGGTGGTCCAGATCGGCGCCCCGGCGACGGTGTCGAGCTTTGCGCAGCGGCTCGGCCGCTGCGGCAGGCGGGGACAGATCCCCCAGGTGCTTTTCACGTTTGTGGACGACGTCCACGCGGCGGCGTCCGACGCGCTGGGGCCGATCAACTGGGGCTTCCTGCGCACTATCGCGATCATCGAGCTTTACACGCGACAGAGGTGGATCGAGCCGTTGTCCCCGGCGAGCTATCCGTATTCCCTGCTCTACCACCAGACCATGAGCACGCTGCTGTCGGAGGGGGAGGCCACCCCCGAGCGGCTGGCCCGGAACGTCCTTTCGCTGAGCAGCTTCCGGCATATCCCCCCCGAGGACTACAGGCTCCTGCTGACGCATCTGCTCTCCGTCGGGCAGCTCCAGAAGATGGAGGACGGCGGCCTGATCATCGGTCCGGCCGGGGAGAAGGTCGTCGGCGACTATCATTTTCTGGCGGTGTTCCAGGTGCCGGAATACTATCTGGTGAAGGACGAGAGCCGCGCGATCGGCACGGTGGATAAGATCTATCCCGTCGGCATGCGCTTCGCCCTCGCGGGGCGAACGTGGGAGACGACGGAGATCGACCGGAAGGCGAAGGTCCTGCTGGTCAAACCCGTGCCCGGGGTCTCGACCGTGGACTGGGACGTGGACTTCGATTCGGAACTGCATACGACGCTGGTCCGCAAGATCAGAAGCATTTTGCAGTCCGACGACTCCTATCCCTATCTCGGCGGCTCCTGCGGCGAACGCCTGAAGGAGATCCGCAGCCTCGCGCGCCATGCCGGCATCCTGACCCGTCTGGTCACGAAGCTGTCGGAGAACAGGTACGCCGTCTTCCCCTGGGTCGGGACGCGGCAATTGTTCACGCTCCACTTCCTGCTGCTCCAGCGGGGCATCCGGAATAAGATCCCGTGGCGGACCAGCGTCTATCTGGAGGTGACGTTCCGCGGCGGCATGCCGGGGGCGCAGGGGTATCTGGAAGGCGTCATCCGGGACATCGCCGCTTCGGAGACCGACCTTTCCGGGCTGTCGCTGCCGAAGAGTGTTCAGATCGAGAATAAATACAACGAGTGGATCCCGCCCGAACTGCTGCGGAAACAGTTCGTCTTCGATTTTCTGGACCCTGCCGGGCTGAAAAAGTCACTGGCGGATTTTTGGCCGAAAACGTAAATCCTAAAGACGCCTTGGACGCGCAAAACGGCTCCCGCTGCAAAAACGGGAGCCGTTTTATGGATGGGCCGCGCCGGTTCGGACGGAAGGGCTCTTTTAGGCCGCGGCTTCGGGCCGGCGGTAGACCAGGAAGTGCGTGAGGATGGCCAGTCCCTGGAAGGCGAACCCGACCCTGCAGACGCCGTACCAGCCGAGCTGCTGAAAGCTGAGAGTGCCGAGAAAGGAGCCGGCCGCCCCGCCGAGAAAGTAGGAAAACATGTAGACGGTGTTGTTCCGGCTGCGGTTCTCGTCGCTGAGCGCCTGCACCCGCGCGCTGTTGGAAACCTGACCGCCCTGGTTGCCGAGGTCGAGCAGGATCACCCCGACGATCAGCCCCCAGATGTGGAAGCCGAACGCGCTGAAAAAAAGATACGCCACCGTGGAGAAGATGATGCCGATGCCGACCGTATAGCGTGGGTTTTTGCGGTCGGCCACCTTGCCGACCAGAGGGGCGGCGATCGCCCCGGAAACGCCCGCCAGCCCGAACAGGCCGGCCTCCCTGGCCCCCATGTTGAAGTGGGGCGTCTCCAGCAGGAAGATCAGCGAGGTCCAGAAGGCGCTGAAAGAACCGAACATGAAAAAACCGTTCCAGGCCGATTCGCGCAGCGAACGCTGACTTTTGATCAGGCCCGGGATGGAGAGGAGCAGCCTGGAATACGACATCTGCGGATTGACTCTGCTCTTCGGCAGGCCGAATTGGACGATGGCCACCAGAAGGATCATAAGTCCGCCCCCGATGAAATAAACGACCCGCCAGCCCACGGCGTCCCCCACGATTCCGCTGAATGTCCTCGACAGCAGGATCCCGATCAGCAGGCCGCTCATCACGTCCCCGATGACCTTGCCCTGCTGCGCCGGCTGCGCCAGCTGGGCGGCATAGGGAACGATCAGCTGCGGCACGATGGTGGTCAGCCCGATGATGAACATGGAGACCAGCAGGACCGCGTAATTCGGCGACCACCCGGCGACCAGCAGAGCCGCGGCCACCACGACCAGCATCCGCAGGATCACCGATTTGCGCTCCGTCATATCGCCGAGCGGCACAAACAGCAGCAGGCCGAGCGCGTAGCCGATCTGGGTCAGCATGGCGGCGATGCCGGCGGTGTTTTGCGAGACGTGGAAGGTCGCCGCGATCTGCCCCTCCAAAGGCTGGATGTAGTAGAGATTTGCCACCGAAACCGCGCATACGGTCGCCATCAGGAAGATGGTCGACCCGTTGAGGACAAACGCAGGCTCCCTTTTTTGTTCCAAATCAAAAGCCTCTTTTCTGTGGATGTGGGCGAATCATGCGATTTCAGAAATCGGTGCTTTTCAGAGCCGTTTCAAAACGCAGGAGAAAGTCCGCCAGGAAGTCCCGCTGTTCCGCCGTCGTGCCGGCCAGGATGCCCTCGACGATCTCGCTGTATCTTTTGTGCGCGTTCCTGTGGTTGCAGGAGGCGGTCCGCCCTTTTTGGGTCAGCTGCAGCAGAACGATCTTGCCGTTTTCGGGGCTTGCGCTTTTTACGATCATCCGCTTCCTTTCAAGGCGCTTCGCCGTCTGCGACGCGGCCCCGCGCGTGATGCCGAGCAGCCTGGCCAGACCGGAAATGTGCAGGCCCGGATTTTCATCGATGCACTGGAGCATATGGATCTCGGAGTGGTAGAGCTCCGTGTCGACGCCGAACGTCCGGGCTTTGCTGTCCCGTTCGTAGAATTTGCTGATGACATCCAGCAGAACTCCGCAAATCTTTCTCGCATCGTTTTTCATGGCAATATTGTATAGCAGATATACAATCTTGTCAAGACGGCAAAGCCCCCCGCCACAGCTTGGAGCGTATCTTTTCCCTTTGGGACGAATGAATTTATCGCACTTGCCAGCGCCGTCGGATGGGCGGCAACGAACGCCCCAATCGAGAAAATATTTATTTTTGAATAGCCTGACGAAACGATAAGTTATAGCTTTGATAGAGCCTGTGTCCTCGACTCGTACAGAAACGGCAGACAATCAGGATTTGGTTGTCTGCCGTTTCGCTTCTTGAATTGACGGAAGTCAGGCCCTCAACAGAGTGTGTAGAGTATGTGATTGGTTGTACGATGTTGGGCGGACCTGCCAGAAGGTTTATTTCTCCGTGACGGTCAGGCGGCTTCCGTCGCAGTCCACCGCAAGCGTTCCCCTGGGCTTCAGCCCGCCGGAGACGATCTTCTGCGCGATCAGCGTTTCTACGTTGCTCTGGATGAAGCGTTTGAGCGGCCGCGCGCCGAATACGGGGTCGTATCCGCTCGAGACGATGAAATCCTTCGCCGCTTTGGTCAGCTCGATGGAGAGCTGTTTGTCCGCGAGGCGGCGTCCGAGGTCCGCGATCAGCAGATCGACGATCTTGTAGATCTCCTCCCTGGTCAGCGGACGGTAGAATACGATGTCGTCCAGCCGGTTCAGGAACTCCGGGCG
>ENA-UOOI01002778-UOOI01002778.1-fermentation-metagenome-genome-assembly--contig:-NODE-2778-length-14333-cov-9.910562_pt1 | contig 14333 bp, 11 predicted proteins | sample MGYA00245779_ERZ724027 | MGnify/ENA primary metagenome ERZ724027 (study PRJEB28704, sample SAMN03018318) | fermentation metagenome | biome: anthropogenic terrestrial biome; feature: soil; material... | reverse complement strand
GCGGCATAGATGGACTCATAATACCGGATCTTCCCATAGAGGAGAGAAAAGATATCATAACAATGGGAGGTAAGTATGGAGTGTACCTTATTCCTCTTGTGGCACCTACGTCCAAGGAGAGAATAGAAAAAATAGTAAGGGGTGCCAGGGGATTTGTGTACTGTGTTTCCGTAAACGGAGTTACAGGTGCGAGAAACTCCATAAACACTGATATAAAAGAATATATGAAAATTGTTTCAAGCTACACTGACATACCCAAGGCGCTTGGATTTGGAATATCATCTGCAGCCATGGCTGAAAAATTCAAACCTTACTGCGAAGGTATAATTGTGGGCAGTGCGTTGATTGACAAAATAGCGGAGGGAAAAGATAAGGAGGATATGCTGAATAGTGTGAAAGCATTTATTGGAGAATTGAAAAATGCCTTAAAACAGTGATTTGATTCTGTGTTTTTAAAAATTACGTTGTAAAAGTGTGTGTTAAGAACGCCTCTTTACAGGCGTTCTTTTGATGATTCTCTTTTTTGATATATAGAGCAATTTCTAAAATAATTATTTTGATATTGTTGAAATAGAAACAAAAATTTAATATAATATTATTAATATACCGGCAGATGGGAGGATGAGCCATGAACAAAGAAGAACAAGTCCTAATGGGTTTTTGGGACATATTTAACAAGAGAATTTGGCTTGATGGCTTTAAAATGAAAGCCAGCCTCAAGGATTACAAGCCCTCTGAAGTACATTGCATGGAATATATTGAAAAAAATGCAGATTCCAATGTGACAAAACTTGCGAAAGCCTTTTATATAACAAGAAGCGCCGTAAGTAAATTAACTAAGAAGCTTATAGAAAAGGGTCTTGTCGAAAGCTACCAGAAGCCGGATAACAAGAAAGAAATATATTTCAGGCTTACTAAACAGGGAAAAACAATTAACAAAGTCCATGAGAAACTGCACAAGGAGTTTCAAGAGCGGGATAGGGTTGTGTTTGAGCAGATAACCGAGGAACAATATGACAGTATGCTTAATTTTGTGGAAAAGTATAATAGACATTTGGATGCAGAGATAAAAAAATTAGGTGTAGATATTACGTCTGGTTATTGTGATAAGCTATAGGCAGCCAATTCTATTGAGAGTGGGCTGCATTTTTATTACTAACATTTTGTTGACAAAGACTCAAAAATGCGATAGGGTATCTATGGGTCTTAAGACACAAAATTATTTCAATCAAAATGGCCCCAGGATAATAAGGAGGAAAAAGAATGAATATCATTGGAATTATTGCAAGTCAGCGTAAAGAAGGAAATACCGCCTTTATTGTAAACAAAATACTTGAAGGTGCCAGGGAACAGGGAGCGGAAATCAGATCATTTAGTTTTAGTGATCTTGATATCAAACCATGCCGGGGCTGTTGGGCCTGCCACAAAGGCGATCAGGGTTGTGTTATCAATGACGACATGCAGGAAATTTATGACGCCATTGAGCATACCGATGCCATCGTTTTAGGCTCGCCGATTTACATGGGACAGATGAGTGCCCAGGGTAAGATATTCACAGACAGGCTGTTTGCGAGATTTTCTCCACGGTTTTCTCCATTTTTCAAAGAAAATACTGTGAAACAAAGGCTGATTCTTTCGTTTAACCAAGGTAATCCTGATGCCGGACTGTTTAGACCGTATATTGATTACACGAAACACATATTTGAGGTGCTGGAATTTGATGTTAAAGAGGTGCCTGTCGTTACTGGTTTGCGAAATGAACCGGCATATGAAAGGGAAGATCTACCCATGGTCTTGAAAAATTTCGGTTCGTCGTTGGTTTCGAAATGATTTCTAGATTAAGTAAAAGATAGAGCGTTTATAAAACTGTTCTTAAAGTATTTCTACTCCCATATTGTATCTATTAGTAGCTTATATATCTCTACCTTATTGAAAAACAACAAAGCTAGGGCAGTGAGATTTTCAACGTTGGAGGCAATTTGTAGGGAACTCAAATGCCAGCCGGGGGATTTGCTGGAATATAAAGAAAATGATTAGCGTGAACTTTCAATGCTCCTAAAAGCATAGAATATGTAGTTGAAATGATGGGGATGCTGGACATTATGCAGGCAGCCCTTTTGCCTTTTTTGTCAGTGTATATATTTATGCTGAACTGTTGAAATAGCTGAAATGTAGAAAAAAGTAAAATAATGTTGTATAATGGATTTTGCAATATCAAAAATCAAAAAGAACATTTTAGGGGGTATTATGAATCTTTTTAGAAAAAAGTCATTGAATCAAGTTAAGGAGAGCATTCAAAAAACGGGTTTGAGTAAAAATCTAAGGGCAAAGGATATAGCGGCCCTTGGAATCGGAGCCGTTGTTGGTGTGGGAATATTTGTTGCTACTGGTGAAGGGGCTCATATGGCAGGACCAGCTATAATACTGTCGTTTATATTTGCAGGAATAGTAGCTTGTTTATGCGGTTTGTGTTATTGTGAATTATCCACAATGTTTCCGGTAGCAGGGAGTACATATTCATATGCATATATAGCTTTTGGGGAATTCACAGCTGTGATCATAGGATGGTGTTTGACAGCGGAATATATTGTAGCGGCGAGTGCGGTGGCGTCCGGATGGTCGGGAACATTGAGGGGTATATTACAATCTGCAGGTGTTTCACTTCCCAAGGCTATTTCCACGTCTCCATGGAATGGTGGAATTGTGGATTTACCTGCTATTGCAATAATAATGCTTTTGACGGCACTGCTCTATACCGGAATGAAGGAGAGCTCAAGAGTAAATAATATGATTGTTGTAATAAAGATATCCGTGATTTTACTCTTTATATTTTTAGGCGTATCACATATAGATACATCGAATTATCACCCGTTTATTCCCAATGGATGGCATGGAGTTTTTACGGGAGCCGGAACTGTATTCTTTTCATTTCTGGGATTTGATGCTATCTCCACTTCAGCTGAGGAGGCCGCTGATCCCAAAAGAGATGTATCAAGGGGCATAATAATGTGTCTTATAGTAGTGTGTATCCTCTATGTATCAGTGGCGACAGTGCTTACGGGAATTGTCCCATATAAGGAAATCGTTTCTGATAATGCGGTACCTGAAGCTTTATTCAGATTGGGTATAAGGTGGGGTTCTGCCCTTGTAGGTGTAGGTGCCATTTTGGGAATGATTTCTACTATGATAGCGGTTTTATATGGACAGGTGAGAGTTTTTATGGCGATGTCGAGAGACGGACTTCTCCCTAAGGCATTTTGCAAAATACACAGCAAGCACAAGACTCCATATATAGCTACTGTAGTTGCAGGGGTAATAGCTTCGACAATAGCGGGATTTTTGCCGCTTAGTGTTATAGTTGAATTTGTAAGTATTGGAACTTTGATGAGTTTTATGGTTGTATCTGCAGGGGTTATATATCTTAGGAAGACCATGCCGAATTTTGAAAGAAAGTTTAAATGCCCTGGAGTTCCGTTTACACCTATAATAACTATAATATGTTGTATAGCACTCTTGGTATCCATGAGGGCTGTAACCTGGATTGGGTTTATAGTCTGGTTGTCTATAGGACTTATTGTATATTTTATCTATGGAAGAAAACACAGTGTATTACAGCAAATTGAAGATAAGAAAAAGATGACTGTTTAGTATTAAAATGGCGAGAAATCATACGCTTGTCTTAGGCGGTATGGTGGATCGCCTTTTTAATTTGATTGAGAAATTGTTATTTTACAAAACTTGTACATTGGCTTGTTATAATAGTATAATGACAATATAATTAATCGAAAGTGAGCTGATATAATGGAAAATATACTTGAGTATTACAAAAATGAGTTGAAGTGGAACCCGCCTTTTGCTGAGATATTTTCTAAATATTCACCGGATGGATTAAAGGGATATTTGGTGATGCGTGAATCTGTTCAAGAGGGACACCTGTCTAAAAAAACACAGGAGTTGATTTTTACTATACTGGACAGCTTGGATAATGAGGTAAGCGGTGCAAAGGCACATGCTGTTGCTGCCATAGAATCTGGATTAACTATGGAGGAATTGGTGGAAGCGTTCATAATTGTAACTATTGTCAAGGGTATAAATGTAATGTGCAAAGCAGGTGTTCAGGCCATTGAGGCGGCAGAAAAAAGATATAAGGAAATAAATTCAAATATATAGGAGGATTAATATGGAAAAGATACAATATGTCTGCCCAAAATGTGGCGGAAGGGAATATGAGTCCGATCAATTTCAAGCAACAGGAGGAAATTTTGCAAAGATATTTGATGTGCAGAATAAGAGATTTGTCACAATAACCTGCAGGAGATGCGGATATACAGAGCTGTATAAGGCTCAGTCCTCAAGCGGATGGAATATTTTGGACCTGCTTATAGGGAACTAGGTACCGTTTATGATTCAATTAGAAAAGTCGATTAATGTTAAATAATAGTTAATTACGGTTAATTTTTTAAAATTTATAGTGCAATCATGCGTCTGGTTTTGTATAATTAGGAGCACAGTTAGGCTGAAATTGGCAATGTGAAAAACTGTGCATTGTCTAAATTGGAGGTTATAATAACATGAATGTTCTTGTGCTCAATGGCAGCCCAAAAGGAGAAAAAAGCAATACACTAAGGATAACTAGAGCTTTTTTGGATGGGCTTGAGAAAGTCAAAAATTGCAATGTGGATATAGTGAATATCGACAAAAAAAATATAGAACACTGCAGGGGATGTTTTAACTGCTGGACCAAAACTCCGGGTAAATGCATAATAAAAGATGATATGGAACAACTCATAGAAAAGTATGTGGTATCAGATATTGTCATCTGGAGTTTTCCGCTTTACTATTTTGGAATGCCGTCAAAAATCAAGGCTTTTCTTGATCGTATGCTTCCCACTAATCTTCCATACATGGATCTGAAAAAAGATGGAACCAGTGGGCACCCGCCCCGGTATGACCTGTCAGATCAAAAATATATTCTCATTTCTACCTGCGGATTTTACAGTGTTAAGAATAACTATGATGCTCTTTTTAAACAGTTTGAGATACTGTTTGGCGGCAAACTGTCAAAAATAATTTGCCCTGAGGGAGAATTACTTCATGTCCCGCAGCTTGAAGGAAAAATTTCAGAGTATCTGTCTTATGTAAAACAGGCAGGTAGGGAATTTGCAGGCAGTGGTGTCATTGACAGTAACACGCGGAATAAACTTAGTGAATTGCTGTATCCTCCTGATGTTTTTGTGGAAATGGCAAATGCCAGCTGGAATATTTCAGAAGGGGATTCTTCACAGGGAAAACTGCCGCAGGACAGAGCTTATAATTTTATAAAACAGATGGCGGCTGTATACAATCCTGAAAGCTACACGAAAGATATTCTAGTTGAAATATATTTTACGGATATCGATAAAACTTATCAACTTTGTCTGGGAAAGCAGAAATGTACTGTCAATATTGAGAATTTTGCTCCATATACAACCAGAATTGAGACGACTTTTGAACTTTGGGAAAAGATTTCGGAGGGAAGGGTCAATGGGGCGGAGGCTCTGATGAAAAAGCAGTACAGGGTGCTGGGTGATTTCAACACGATGCTTAAAATGGATGCCTATTTTGGGACAAAAAGGAAAACGGCTGAAAGGAGACCTGTGGAAAATAAAACAAATATGGCCCTGATTCTGTTTCAGTGGATAGTATTTTGGGTGGTAATTCCTATAAACGAGGTTTGGGGAGGTGCTGCAGGAATTGTCTTTTGTTCTGTTATACCTCTTTTGTCATATAAGTTTAAACTTACAATTTACGATAAAATGAGTATACCATTGGTGTGCATTTTGAGTATTCTGGCAGTGCTCGGGGTGAGTTCAATACCTCTGCTCTGTCTTTCATATATTGTATTTGGGCTTATGTGGATATTGTCCTGTGGGGGCAGAATACCCCTTACTGCATATTATTCATGTAATGATTACAATGGGGAGGATGACTTTCAAAACCCGCTTTTTTTGAAGACAAACAGGATTTTGACTGCAGCTTGGGGTGTGCTTTTTTTAATAATTGCCCTTTTTACTTATTTCTTAATGGAAAGTACCTTATCCAGCTATACCGGTCTTGTAAATTCAATTGCACCTGTGATCATGGGTATTTTTACAAAGTGGTTTGCGAGCTGGTATCCGGCAAAAGTTGCCCGGGGATAATGTTTTAAATAACTTTGTTTCTAAGGATACCTATATTTTCAACCTCACACTCTACAATATCGCCTTTTTTTAGGAATCTTGAAGGATTGAATCCCATGCCAACCCCTGATGGGGTCCCAGTTGCTATGATATCTCCCGGCCTCAATGTCATTCCTGAGGACAGCTCATTTATTATAGTGGGAATGTCAAATATGAAATTCCTTGTATTGGAATTCTGCCTAAGCTCTCCATTTACTCTGCTGCAAAGATTCAATTCTACAGGAAATTTGATTTCGTCCTTGTAGACTACACATGGTCCAAATGAAGTAAATGTATCAAGGCTCTTTCCTCTATACCACTGGACATGTTTTTGTTGAATATCTCTTGCACTTATATCATTCATAATAGTATATCCAAATATATGGTTCTCAGCCCTTTCTTTCGGTATGTTAGTTCCTTCTTTCCCTATTATTACCGCCAACTCAACTTCATAATCCAATTGATTGGTAATATCTGAATGACTGTCTATAAAATCTCCCGGACCTATTGGACTAACAGCCCTCTTTGAAAAATATACAGGATGTTCAGGAATATCTATAGAATCATCTTTAAAACTTTTGGCAGTTTCTTTTACATGGTCTATATAATTGAGGCCCAGACATATTACATCGCTTTCCGTTTTTCCTATAGGTGCGGCTATTGTGACATTGGATTTGTCATATACACTGTTTTTGGGGTAATCTGAATCATTGTATATATATTTTAATTTTTCAATATCTTCATCCTTCAGGTTTTCTATAAGATCCTTCATGTTTTTATACTGACCCTTGAGCTTTATACTGCCGAGATCAATTATATTTTCCATGCTTTTACTGTACATTCCAAGCTTTTTTTCGCCTCTGTCATGTTTAAAAATTATAAACTTCATAATATCACCTTTCCTTTAACATTGTATTTATCTAATGAAGTATTAAATATTTTGTTTTACATTTCCTTTAAATCATAGAAATAAAAATTGTATTTGAACTGGGACAGTAAATATTGACAGAATGAAATAAAAAGATTAACATATATAAAACAAGCATTTTATTAAAATTGAAGAAGAGTGCTGCATTACTGTTTTAAGTAGTATTGCAACACTCTTTTATTTGTTATAAGTGAGGTATTGCAGATGAAGAAAAGACTTGTAGAACTTGATGTATTGAGGGGTATTGCATTTCTCATGGTTGTAGTTCAACATACAATAGGAGGGTATTCCTATTCGAAAGGCATATCATACGGCAGTATGGTTTTATCAAGAGCTATTTATATAATTGCACAACCTGCAGTTAAAATATTTTTGGTATTGATGGGCATGACACTTATATACACCTATATCGATAAATTTCATTGGAAATCATTTTATATAAAAAAGGTGAAATTCTTACTCATACCGTATATAATTTTTTCTATATTGGACATATACCTGCTAAAGGATTGGGGAAAATTAAAAAATATTTTTGGACAAATTGTTACGGGAAATGCAGCATATCACCTCTGGTATATGGGTATGGCTATTAGAATTTATGCTTATTTTCCGGCAATAATTTTTATCACAAGGGTAGTGCGCAAAAAATCCCATGCATTCAAGAGAAATTTTCTTTTATTGTACAGTGCTGCCTATATATTTGTACTTGAAAACAACGATGATATTTGCAGCTTTTTGGGCAAGCTCATATTTGGGAATCCTACAGAACTTCAGCAGAAATTTATAAACGTATCCCCTGCAGCCTGGTTTTTATATTTTGTAATAGGTGTTTATGCAATACTTGGTTATAGAAAGTTCAAGAATATGGCTCTGAAATACGGAAAGGTAATTATTGCACTGTATATGTTTGTTGCAGGGACAGTGTATTGCAGAAGCATAAATTTATTTGGAGACAATTTTTTCATATATGATAAATTCAATTGTGAAATTGATGTAGCAAATGGTATTCTGTGTATGATGTCATTTTATGTGCTTTCATTATATATTGTAAAGAAGAAATTACTTTGCGGCTTCTTTAAATTTATAGCCAGGTATTCCTTCCCATCTTATTTATTTCACATAGTGGTGCTCCAGCATTTTGCCAACAGCATACATCAGACAAAATATTTTTATTCGCCTCTGATTCTTCTGATACTGACGGTGTTCGTAACTTCCTGTATTTTTTACATCGTTGGATTTATTCCGTTTAGCAGATATGTTACAGGAGTTAAAGAAAATTTTAGTTTCCATAAAAAGAAAATTAATGGACCCAATAACTCATTTATAGATAATTACTATTGTCAGAAAGGGAATGTATAAAGTTAATTTTTATAAATACGATATTTATGTACGTAATGTTTTTTATTTAAAGCTGCACTTGTCTATTCAGTATTAAATCAAGCTTCAAACCTGCAATTGTTTGATAGGAGGGTTTATAGATATATGATTGAATGGTACAAATATCCGTGGAGTGAAGTAGTTAAAGAACTAAACAGTGATACATATTATGGACTGGATGAAGAGCAGATAAAGCCTCTTAGAGAAAAATACGGAAAAAATGAAATCATCATGCCGGAAACCAAGAGCTTATTTTACCTTATACTTAAGCAGCTTAAGGAAATATGGGTATTGTTGCTGATATTTTGTACAGTTTTGTTTATATATTCAGGTATTGGAAACTATGGGATTATATCTTTGGCTATCATCTTTTTAAATATATTTTTTACAGTCTTGGAGCAGTATAAAAGAGAAAAAGGTATAAGGGAACTGCAAAAATTGAATTCAGGGGCGGCGAGAGTAATAAGAGACGGGCGGACTATGAGAATACCTTCTGGAGAACTTGTAGTAGGAGATATAGTTATAATTGGCAGGGGTGAAGGTGTACCTGCGGATATGAGAATTGTTGAAAGCAATGATTTGAAAGTAAATGAGTGTTCTGTTACAGGAGAAAATTTTTTAGTTGAAAAATATGAATTCAAAATAGATGATCGGGAACCATCACTTTCTGATATGAAAAATATGCTTTTCAAATCTTCCTATATAGCAGATGGTGATGGTACGGGAATAGTTACAGCAGTTGGTATGGATACCCAGGTGGCTAATATAATAAAACTTTTGCTTGAAAGTGAAGAAAAAAGGGAATTTTTTGGCTCGAGAATAAATAGGGTTATGAATGCTTTTAGCCTTTTGTCGGTAATTTGTGCTTTGGCAATCGGCATACTTATGGATTTTACATTCGGCATAAATATTTACCGTGTTGTAAAGACAATGGCAGTTTTATTTTTAAGTATTATTCCCCAGGTAATGATTGCTGTAATTTCTCTTGTGGGAGTGATTTTGCTAAAAAAGTTCAAAAAAGAGGATATGATTTTTAAGGATCTGCTGAGTGTGGAAAAGTTTTCAAAAGTTTCAGCAATTTGTACAGATAAGGTAGGAGCTTTTTCCAAAAACAAAATGAGAATAGTAAAGGCCTATGGGAGTAATGGCATCGTGGATATAAATGGAGAAACTTTGAGAGACGGCATGGGTGAAAGCCTGTATAGAATGATAAATATAGGGCTTTTATGCAATGATGTAAAATCTGTGAAGACAAACGGGGAAAACTGGGTAAAAAATTTAGTGGAAGCCTCTCTTATAAGGTTTGGAGCTAGAAACGGCGTATATAAAAAGGAACTGGATAAAAAATACGGCAGGGTATTTGAAATTTTGTTTGACAGTGAAAGACGTATAACTACCACTGTAAATAAGATGGACAAGAAGTATAGAGCTCATGTTAAAGGGGCTACGGATTCTATTTTGAGCAGATGTACACATATATTGAAGAACGGTTTGGAAATGGAAATAACGGAAGAAGATATGGAATCTATAAGGAATGCCGACATTAGCATGTCCAACGAAGGCTTGTATGTCGAGGCATTTGCCTATAGGAATTTTAATTATGAACCAAGTATAAAGGAAAATATCGAGAGCAATTTGATCTTTGTGGGATTGATTGGTTTCGACAATATGTTAAAGGAAAATGCATCGGATTCCGTAAAAAAGGCACTGTCTCTTTCAATAAAACCTGTTATCATTACGGATGACAGTAAGCTTACAGCTCTGGCCGTAGGTAAGAAAATGAACATTGCATCTAGAATTTACCAGACAATTTCCGGAGTTGAAATGGACAATATGACGGATGAGGAGTTTGATCGTATTGGAGAAAAAATAATCTTCTTTTCCAGAATAAGTTCCAAACATAAAGTTAAAATAATAAGGGCATTGAAAAGTTATGGTTATATAACAGCTATAACGGGATGGAAACTTACGGACTTGCCTGCACTTAAGATATCAAATGTGGGTATAACCAACACCAAGAGTAAAATAGTAAAGAAATTATGTGATATATTTGTTAAGGATATGGATTTTATGGGATTTTTAAAGACCATAGAGAATTCAAGAAAAATTATGAATATGATAAAAAAGATAATTGTATATATTATAAGCTGCTGTACAGGACTTGCAGTATTTTTGTCAATGCTTTTTTTATATGGTTTTGATACTTCCCGATATGTTGTAATGGAATCTCTTTGGTTTAACTGTGTTGTCATGTTTTTGTCGGCTTTGTCTCTCATGAATCAATATAAAGATGAGGACGGTGATTATATACCATCTACGATTGACAGGGATATAATAGGAGAAAATTGGGGATTTATTTTGCTTGGAGGATTTTCCATGGGAGTTTTGTCTTTTATATCCTTGTATGTGTCCGATCTGTGGCAGAGTAAGTTTTCATTTTTGACCTCCATTTCAATTTTGAATTTCTGTGCCTCAATATTTGTATACAGTTTTTCCAATAAAAAATTTTTTCAAAATAAGATTTCAAATATAATTACGGTTGTAAATATTATTTTGCAATTGGCCGTAACTTTTATTGCGGGCAGGTTCTTGATTATGTTCAATTTGGTCTATTGGGAGATACTTTTTGTATGCGTGCTGATATGGACTGTTTTATGTGTAAACATCAAATTCCACAAAAATCAATATGATTAATAAGTTATTTTTAGGCAAATATGATAATATCGAACTGCATTGTATGGAGGTATCATTATGACCATGAAAAGGCCTTTGGTATTTTATTCTGTATCCTTGTACCTGGGATGTTTATTTGCCCTGTTATTTTTAGACAGTATTTTAGCGGCAGCGATAATGGCTGCTTTTTTTCTTATAATATTATTTTTCACGCTGGAAATTAAAGCTTTTATGATAAATGTAATGTTCTTTTTATTTGGAATACTCAGCTTTTATATGTATTTTGGCATAGATATTCAAAGCCCCGGAAAAATCAGAGTTGTGGGTGTTAAGAACTATTATTTTATAGGAGATTTTAAAGGCAGAAAAATTATACTGGAGGGTAAAACCAAGGGTCTGGAAGAAGGACAGAGGGTAGAGGCAGAGGGTAGATTTAAAAGAGATTTCGATGTTGAAAAGGGAATTATCGGGCATTATTATATGACGGGATACAAGTACTGCAAAAGTGACTTGGTATGCCGCTCTTATGAATTCAAGAAAAATCTTCATGAGAGATTTAAAAATATGATTGGAAAGGAGAGGGCGGCTCTTGTCATGGCTCTATGCTACGGAGAAACATCTTATATAGACAAGGATCAGATGAAAGATTTTCAGGAACTGGGTATAGTTCACGCCGTGAGTGTTTCAGGTTTTCACATGGCTCTTGTGTATATGGTGCTGGAATATACGGTCGGTCTCAGAATAGCCATAGTTGTATCTCTGCTCTATGCATTTTTTACAGGTATGGCGGCGGCAACCATGAGATCATTTATAATGATAGTTATATTTAAATTGGCAAATGTATTTTTTAGGGAATACGACAGCATATCTTCTCTGGCTTTGTCGGCCCTTGTTTTAATTGTATTTAAACCTTATTATATAGTGGATATAGGATTTGATCTATCTTTTTTGGCAACCTTAGGCATACTTTTGTATAATAAGAATATATTTAGGAAGTTATATAGACTACCTGAAAAACTGGCATCAAGTATAAGCTTGACTCTTAGCTCTCAGATTTTTTCAATTCCATATATAGCTTTTACGATACAGAATTTCAGCTGTGGATTTATTTTAGGCAATCTGTTTTTAATTCCACTGTTTTCAATAATAATTGTGCTTGGGAACGGTGCACTGTGCCTGTATTCCTGTGAAATACTGTTCAAGTATGTGTGTAAAGTCATCGGCTTTGTCTTTACTGTGATGGATGGTGCAGGTATAATTGCACTGAAGTTGTGCCCTGAAGTGATGTATTTGAGTTATAGAGATGGGCTGATAGCTATTTTGTTATTTACATCTGTTGTAATGTGCAGGAAAGGATATAGAAAATTCAAATACATCCCTACTGCATGTTTGATGTTTGTAATAATTCAGGAATATGCATTTTTTACCGGCATATCCTTTGTAAATGCGGCCAGCGGAGAAGCTGCTCTTATTGAAAAGGGTCTGAACAAGATTATGATATGCAATTATGATTGTTTGGATGCCAGGTGGATATGGGACATCGAGAAGCAGCAGCCCATAAATAAAGTTATAACTAATCCGCCTGAGAATTTCGCCTATGATTTAGGCGGTGGTTCCTATTTGAAGATAAGTGGTAACTCCGGGAATAACATGGAGATGACACTTGATTCTGGGAGCAGGAAATTTAAATTTTTTTTAGATAAGAGTAATAAGAAGACAAATATGAAAGATTCCCTGGAAAAGGGAAGTTCCTATGTTATAATGTTTAATATGATCTTCAAAGTCAGATGATTACCAATAATAATTAGGGTGGAAGTGAACAAAGGTGATTGATATAGCTGCTTTTAATAAAAACTTGAAAAATGGTCATATAGAAAATTGCTATCTATTCTGCGGAAATGATGAATCCCTTATGAGGGAGAACATAAGGCTGTTGATTAAAAGGGTATTGAAACCCGATTTTATTGATTTGAACTATGTAAAATTTGATGGGAATTCACTGGAAAACTTCGACGCCGTGATAAATGCCTGTGAAACCCTTCCCTTTATGAGCGATAAGAAAGTCGTGCTTGTGTATAGAGCTTCTTTTATGGAAGAAGAAAGGGGTTATAAGAGCAAACTTTCCGGTGAATTTAAAAAAATAAAGGGCTATTTGAAAAATGTACCGCAGCAATGCATTCTGATATTTTACTGTGTATTTAAAAGTAAAAGGGATAAACCGGGCAGAATTATATACAGCCTGGATAAAGATATATGTGTGGTTAAAGCCGATAAAATAAAAGGATATCAACTGGAAAACAAAGTTCAAAAGTTTTTTCAGATTAGGGGTAAGAACATAAGAAAGATGGATCTCAGGATATTTTGCAATCTTATGGAAGGAAACAACCTCAGTGTAATAGAAAATGAAGTGGAGAAGCTGTGCTGTTATACCTGCGGCAGAGATATAAAGAGAGAAGACATCCAGAAAATGTTTTTAAGCGGCAGTGAAGAGGATATTTTTGATGTGGTGAATGCCATCTCGAATAAAAATTTAAAAAGAGCGCTTTATCTGCTGAATGAACTTGTGGACAGCGGTGCTAAAACAAACTATATTTTGTCCATGATAGAGAGACAGTTCAGCATGCTTTTTAAGATCAAATTATTGCTGGAAAGAGGGAAAAAGAAGCCCGAGATCATGAAACTGTTAAAAATCAAATCAGGATATGGATACAGTATAATGGTTCAGCAGAGTAAAAAATTTACCTTAAGACAGCTTAAAAGATCCATAGGACTTTGTCTGAATACGGAAAAAAATATGAAAAGCCTTTCTTTAGATGGAAAAACTGAATTGGAACTTCTTTTGATAAATACAGTCGCATAAATAAATAACCGGTGCTCACCGGTTATTTATTTATGCAGTCAATCCGTTTAATTTCAAAGTCAATTTGGATTTATCCCTTGCTGCTTTATTCTTGTGAATTATACCCTTTGATGCAGCCATATCCAAAGCTTTTACAGCCTCCCTTAAAGTGGCTTTAGCTTCTTCTGCATTTCCATTATCAATAGATGACAAAAACTTTTTTTCAGTAGTTTTCAGTGAAGATTTTATCATCTTATTTCTCAATGTTTTAGTTTGAATAACTTTTATTCTCTTTTTTGCAGATTTTATATTTGCCATG
>ENA-UOOI01002775-UOOI01002775.1-fermentation-metagenome-genome-assembly--contig:-NODE-2775-length-14348-cov-50.659134_pt1 | contig 14348 bp, 11 predicted proteins | sample MGYA00245779_ERZ724027 | MGnify/ENA primary metagenome ERZ724027 (study PRJEB28704, sample SAMN03018318) | fermentation metagenome | biome: anthropogenic terrestrial biome; feature: soil... | reverse complement strand
GGGGAGCTTGTGCTGCCGGAGCATCTGAAGACCAACGGCGGTGTGGAGTACCATGTGGGGGACACCGTTTCCTTCCAGATTGGAAAGCGTAAGAGTTCGGATGCTTCGAATGGGGGCGTCCTGGACCAGTCCGTTCCCTATCAGAGCCAATCGGATCAGGAAAAGGGAGAAAGCCCGTACGAAACTTTCGTTCCGGAACAGACCCGCACATATGTAGTGGCAGGGATCATGGAACGACCCGGGTTTGAGCCCATTTCTGCCCCGGGGTATACTTCCATTACCCGTCTGGACAAGGAGGCGCTGCGTCCGGAGGACAAAGTCACCGTTACCCTGACGGCAGGAAGGCTGAGCCGCAGCTTTTTCCATGATGTGGGAAAAATTGTGAAAAGCATTGGCCTGGATGATACTCATGTGAAATATAACAGGGAGCTTTTGCGTTACAGTGGCATCGTTGCAAATGACTCTGCGCAGAATGCGATATATGGGTTCGCTTCGATATTCCTGATCATTATTATGGTGGCTTCCGTATCGCTTATTTACAACGCATTTGCCATTTCCATCTCCGAGCGGGTCAGTCAGCTGGGAATGCTGGCCAGTGTAGGCGCCACAAAGCAGCAGAAGCGCCGCAGTGTCTATTTTGAAGGATTCCTCCTTGGCGTTGTCGGGATTCCCCTGGGGATTTTTGCCGGGATTGCCGGCATCGGCATTACCCTTTCCGCCATCCGGCCGCTGTTGAACAGCTTTTCCAACTTTTCCTCCGAAGCCGGACTTGCGCTGCATGTATCCCTTCCGTCCATTGTGGCAGCTGCCGTATTGGCCGCTTTGACCATCTTTGTTTCGGTGTGGGTTCCTGCCCGGCGGGCATCGAAGATTATGCCTATTGATGCGATCCGCCAGACCAAAGAGGTGCATTTGACCCGCAAATCGGTAAAGACATCCCGGCTGACCCACGCTCTGTTTGGTTTTGAAGGGGAAATCGCCTTGAAGAATTTGAAGCGCAGCCGGAAAAAATACCGTTCCACTGTGATATCGCTTACCATCAGTCTGGTGCTGTTTCTGACGGTTTCCTATTATGCAGAAGCTCTGGGAAGAAGCGGAGGCTATATGCAAACCGGCGTAAATTATGATCTGATGGTATCCTATAGTAGTGCAGGGCAGGGAATCCAACAGATCAATCAGGAAATTGCTGCTCTGAAGGACGTAAAGGAAACCACTCAGATGAAAGAAACCGTCGGTTCCTACCCAATAAAGGATGCAAAGCTTTCGAAGCTGGTGCATCGGGTTTATGATAAGGATGAAATCAAGGATTTCAGGATCAAGCTTGCCTGTCTGGATGATGAGAGCTTTGACCGGTATACTGCTGAATTGGGCGTGGACCCTGGGGAATATCGGGATCCGGAGCATCCGCGGATGATTCTGATCAATTATGGGCAGACCTATGTCAATGGAAAACGTACCGGAGGGGAGCTTCTGGATATGAAACCGGGGGATTTCCTGCACTTTTCCCCTGAGGATGAGGATTTGGAAGATGGGAGCGAAGGAAATCACAAAGTGGAGATGGAGATTGGGCTGCTGACCGACCAAAGACCCATGGGCATTCTTATTTCTCCTCTGCTGGAAGTGGAAGGAGTGGTCAGCAATACGGTCTTTGACAGCCTGCCGGATGAGTTCAAGGATCTGGATTCCGAAGGCCATATCAGCTATCAGCAGCTATTCCTGACCTGTGACAAGGAGAATGCCGACAAAGTGGATGCACAGATCCGGGAAAAGACCCAGGGATTCTCGAGCAGGGCCTATATTTATAACGTCGCTACTGAGGCACAGAGCGAACGGAATCTACTTATCGTACTTCGTGTTTTCATCTACGGGTTTATCACTCTGATCAGCCTTATCTGCATCGCCAATATTTTCAACACCGTCACCACCAACATTGCTCTGCGGCGGCACGAATTTGCCATGCTGCGCTCGGTTGGCATGACCCCACGGAGCTTCAACAGGATGATCCGGTTTGAAAGTATCTTTTACGGGCTGAAATCGCTGATGTTTGGGTTGCCAATCAGTATCGGAATTTCCTTTTTCCTGCACAGGATGGAGGAAGATGTGTATGAGGTTGGCTTTGCCCTGCCATGGAAGAGCTATTTGGCAGCGATCGTTCTGATCTTTGTCATTGTGGGAGTCACCATGTTGTATTCCACTTCAAAGGTCAAGAAAGAGAATATTATCGATGCCCTGAAAGGGGATAATTTATGATGGGCTGGTTCTCCCACCTGGTGAGACAGGAAACAAGGAAAAGGAAACAAAGCAGGCAAAAGAAAGCCGAAAACAGGTAAAAAACCACGAACAGGGCTGCCCTGAGGAATATGGAATTGCAGGGCAGTCCTGTTTTATTTTATCCTGTGTTATTGTATAACAAAAAATTGATGATATACTATTCACAGAGAGAAACGGACGTCAGGATTTAAGGACATTTACTTTCAGGGACGTCAGGATTTAAGGACATTTACTTTCAGGTATGTGAATCAAAAGGCCTGGATGCAGGCGTGACATGCTGAACATTGCATTGGGAGAATAATAATGAAGCGATTGAAAAAGGGAAAAGGAATCAATTGGATGGTTGCCTTTGCTTATTTTCTGGCAGGTATAACTGTTCTTTTGGCTGAGCGTTCCATATTTGAATATAATCAATACGAAAAAATCAGCAATCAATATATCAGTGAAAATGCCAGGTTCCTTCAAATTGGGGACGGAGGAAACCGGACTCTCCGTGATTTGAAGATTCACCTGAAAAAAGATGAGGTGCTGTATCAGGAAGCAGGAGCCCATGCCAAAAAAGTATACATAAGCGAGGGACGTTTTACCATCCCTATCTTAAAGGGAAAGACATTTCAGCAAAAGGATATTTTATCAAAATACAATAAAGCGCTGGTGGGAAAGAATGTGGAAGTCCAAAAGGATTCAAGCGGGAAAACAATTTATTTGTCAGAAAACCGGAAATATGAAGTGATCGGTGTGATTGGTATAAAAAAGCCCAGCAAACTGGACTATATGAAATATCTGAACTATGGCACAGGAAAGGAAGAACCTCTCGAAGGTGTCTGGATCCTGGACGGAAAGGATACAACGAAGTCCTTTCAAAGGATGGAAGTCAAACTCAGGGAGAACAATGTGAAATACAGGGAGCTGGATCGGGAATCTGCCGGTATCGATCGTGTTTTCCGACTGAATGACAAGATGAAGATTGTGAATGGGATGATGATTCTCATGATATTATTCACGGTATTATCGCTGACCTATTACTGGATTTTACATAAAAGAAAGGAAATCGCTATTTTGAAGTTATGCGGCGTATCCATGCAAAGGACACTCCTTTTTGTCCTGCTGCAGTACTTTGTCTATGCGCTCATCGGCTTTTTACCTGGTGTGATACCGTCCTTTTTTTTTGCAGGCTTTGGAGATCCGGGCCTGAAAGCACAAAATACCACGCAGCTGCTTCTCCATCTGACATTGGGCGCGGCGGCAGTATTGATCTTTGTTTTAACGTATTCCGGAAAATGTGTGGATGATGCGCTCAGGCAGGAGGCATAGAATATGATTTTGCAGCAGGTACGGAGAAGTATTGGAAAGTCAGGGGTTTTTACCGTTTTGCTGCTGGTCCAGCTGTCGCTGGCTTTTTTGGTATGTAATACGGTCCTTCACACGTCATTGCAGGCTGCGGAAAGTCGAAAGCAGTTTGACAAAAATTATCATCAAAAGCAGTATTACCGGGTAACCGATGATCTAATGGATGAAGATATGGAATATAGATTCTGGGAAAGTGAGGACAGTCTGCTTCGGATTAAAAATTACGATAAGGAGTTAAGCAAGGACAGGCATTATAACTTTTATCAAGTGATATTTCAACAGCTTGGAATTGAGGATTTTCAGGGGCCGGAACAGTTTTATGAACTTTATGAGAAGGAACCTGACGTTCACCGGTCCGATTTTACGTTGGGCAGCAAAAAATACAATGTCGTGAAAAACGTCATGATAAGCAGAGGCGTAATGAAGGAATTCGGCTTTCATGTCTGTCAGGGAGAATTGCTGAAGGGCAAGGACTTTGTCCTGTCCGAAGGTCAAACCAGGATCCCGATTTTATTGGGCTACGGGTACAGGGATATTTACCAGGTCGGGGATGTCCTGCAGGGGGAGTATTACTCCAAACCATTGGAATTGGTTGTCGCAGGGATCCTGGATCAGGATACCGGTGTCATTCAGGACAGCAACAATGACAGCGGGGAGTATCTGGTCTATCTGGACCGGATGATGGTGACTCCCATGCTGGACTGCAGCTATGAACCTCCGGATGAGGAGGATCGGAGCTTTCAGCAGACTCTGTATCTTATGAAGACAAATGGAACGGTTTCTGTGCAGAACGAAAATAGTTTTTATTATTTTCTGAATAAAATGAACGATCTGCGGCAGAAGTATGATATTTTCGAGTTCAACGTCATTAATGAACCCATGCTGTCAATCGAGTTGCTGTCGATGAATCTGAAAGATGGATTCTGGATTTTATTATCCGTTGCCATTCTTGCGCTGCTGTTTTCCATCCTCAGTATGTCGGTGGTTTTATCCTGCAAGATTGTGGAGAACAGAAGGGATTATGGGATAGTCCGGCTGGTCGGATGCTCCAAACCGGCACTGTATTTCAGTATTCTTCTAGAAGCAGTTGTCCTGGCGGTTATCGGCAACGGGGTCGCCTTTTTGATGAACGCAGCGATTTTCAACGGAATGGTTTCATACCGCTGGGAATGGTTTTTGCTGAGCGTTGGGTTTGTACTGCCTGGATGCATAGGACCGATAAATGAGCTGTCCAAAGAAACCATTGATAGCGGAATCAGGGGGAAGAATTGAGTATGGTGCAAATAAAGCTGGAAGGGATCAGTAAAACCTATGGGAAAAATCAGGCTGCGGTTCACGCCCTGAAAAATGTAACTCTTCAGATTGAAAAAGGAGAATCCGTAGCGGTCATGGGAAGAAGCGGCTCGGGGAAATCGACCCTTCTCAATGTATTGGGGGGCCTCACCACGATCGATCATGGCCGATATTATTTCGACGGAGAGCAGCTCAAAACAACGGAAAAGGAGATGTGCAGATTCCGGAACCGGAAGATCGGATTCATCGTGCAAAACTATGCCCTGTTAAATGACAAAACAATATATGAGAATGTGGAGCTGCCCCTTCGGTTTACCAAACAAGGAAGAAAAAGGCGAATGGAAAAAGTCGGGTCCATTTTGGAGGAAGTGGGCCTGCTGGATAAAAAGGATCGCCTGACATCGGAGATATCCGGCGGGGAATGCCAAAGGACAGCCATTGCACGGGCGCTTGTCAACGATGCTTCCGTTATCCTTGCGGATGAGCCGACCGGTGCTTTGGATGAAACGACGGAAAAGACCATCATGCAGTTGTTTGGCCGACTGAACCGGGAAGGCAAAACAGTTGTGATCGTAACGCATGATCCGGACATTGCAAGTCTGCAGGATCGGATTATCCGCATCAGGGATGGCGAAGTGATCTAGCTTCAGCTTCCTTGTTTTTTATACCGGGATTTTTTATTTTGATTTTTTGGAGGAGCATTCCCTGCAGTAGCCATATACGACGATATGATGGCCTACTACATGGAAATCCTCCTCTTCAATTTTTGGAACGAAGTTTCCCATGGGACAGTTGTCCATGGGCAGAATTTTGCGGCAGCCCAGACAGATGGCGTAATGTTTGTGCCGGGACCGGTTCAGCTCATACAATGCCATTTCGTTATCCATCATGGAAATTTTCAGGACGATGCCTTCTTTCTCAAAAAGGTCCAGAATCCGGTATATGGTGGACATCCAGACGGTGCCGCCGTCCTTTTCAATCTCGGTGCTGATGTCCATGGCGCTCAAGGGTTCTTCCGCATGCTCCAATACGGAGAGCACCTTCTGCCGGGGCCTGGTTCGTTTCAGGCCGGATGGCCATTTGATGTTTTGTTCTTTCATTTCTATCACAGCAGGGCTTGTCTCCCATCGTTCCCATTAAGGGGATGGGGATCCGCCCTTCTCCTTTCGTACGTTTTTCCTTCTTATTTCCGATTTGCAGCAGCCGGCACGGTGCGGCGGGCAAATCTTTTGATCAACAGCAGGGCCACCAGGCAAAGGACTCCGATCAGGACAATGGTGCCTCCGGGCTTGAGCCGCAGGTAATAGGACAGAAATAATCCGGCTATGGTAAAGGAAACGGCAAAAAGAATGGAGTACACCACCGTCTGCTTATAGCTTTTTCCCACCTGCATGCCGCAGGCCACCGGCACCACCATCAGGGAGGAAACGATCAGGGCCCCTACCGTCCGTGCGGCAATGGAAACGGTAACGGCAGTCAGGATTGTGAAGATAAAGTTGATCGATTTTACCGGAATGCCGGCCAGCCGAGCAGACTGTTCGTCCAGGGCGATGTAGAACAGCTCTTTGTACAGCAGCAGAAAGGTAAGCAGCACAGCGCAGCTGATGCAGACAACCAGGATCATTTCAAAATCACTGATGGCCACAATGCTTCCGAATAAAAAGCTGTTGAAATTGGCGGCGTTTTTGACAAAACCGGATAATACCCCTGCGAGGCCGATGCCTGCCGACATGATGATGGCAATGGACATCTCGGAAAACTTCGGGATTCGTTTACGGATGGCCTCAATACCCAATGCCGCAGCGATACATGTGACCACAGCACCCAAAATGGGGTTGATGCCCATGACCAGACCGGCAGCGACCCCGGCCAGCGAGGTATGGGACAGGGCGTCCCCCATCATGGAAAGACGCTTTAATACGACAATAATTCCGATGCAGGGGACTATGACGGCAAGCAGGATCCCTGCCAGAAAAGCCCGCCGCATGAAGTCATATTCCAGAATTGCCATGATCCGGCCTCCTTTGGTGCTTGTGTTTTTGGGAAAGCTCTTTTTCAATCTGGGCCTTCTTCAGCTCGATAAGGGTTCCTTCTTCCAGGCACAGGACCCTGGACACATGGTTTTCGGCCCGGGCGATATCGTGGGTCACCATGACAATGGTGAGCCCGGCTTCCTCGTTGCATTCCGACAGCAGTTCAAAAAAGGACTGGACGGAACGGGCATCGACTCCATTGGTTGGTTCATCCAGCAGCATGATTTCCGGATCGTTTACCAGAACCCGTGCCAACAGCACCCTCTGCTGCTGCCCGCCGGAAAGCTCCCCGATCTTTCTCCCGGCGTAATCCTTCATTCCCACCAGTTCCAGCGCGTGAAGCGTTTTTTCCCGATGCTCTTTCTTTGGGAAACGCATCAGGCCGATCCGGGAAAACAAATTGGCCTGCACAATCTCCTGGACAGTGGCGGGGAAGCCGGCTCCGGATCCCAGTCCATTCTGTGGAAGATAGCCGATCTTCGGCCAGTCCCGGAACTGACGGATGTCCTGGCCCAACAGACGGAGATTTCCCGAAGACGGTGTCAGCTCTCCCAGTATCAGCCGCAGCAGAGTGCTCTTTCCGGCTCCGTTGGAACCGATGATGGCGATAAAATCCCCCGGACGGACGGAGAAGCTGACTCCTTCAAAGATCGGTGTGCTTTCATATCCAAAGCTTAAGTTTTTTGCTTCGATGACGTTTCTGCCGGACATTTCTCCTCCCCTTCTTCCTTCCATCCCTTTTATCAGCCGGACTTTTTCTTCTTCCATCCCTTTTCCTGTAAATCTCCTTTTACTGCAAAACTCCTTATTCCTGCAAACTCCTTATTCCTGCAAATCTTCTTATTAATGCGACTCTCCTTATTCCTGCAAATCCTCCTTAGGGGGATTTTCTACTGCAGGGCTTTTTTCAGGGTCCTGGCATTCTGACGCATGACGGAAAAGTAATCATCGCCCGAAGCCAGCTGTTTCTCGCTGAGACCTTCGATGGGGTTCAGCACAGCGGTCTCTGCGCCAACGGCGTCGGCTATGGTTTCGGATACCTTTGGACTGACCAGTTCCTCAAAAAAGATCACCTTTACGTCATGTTTCCGTGCCAGTTCAATGATCTCAGCCATTCTTGCCGGGTCCGGTTCCGAATCGGGCACCAGACCTTCCACACCGATTTGATGGAGCCCATAGGCTTCACAAAGATATCCGAAAGCCTGGTGGGCCACGACGATGTCCTTTTTTGGCAGGGCGGAAAAGGTATCCTTCAGCTCCCTGTCCAGCTGATCCGTTTCTCCGGCGTATTTGGCGTAATTGGCTTCATAATAGCTTTTATTTCCGGGATCTGCCTTCACAAACCCGTTTTTTATGTTTTCCATTTCTTTTTTGGCATACTGCGGATTCAGCCAGACATGAGGATCTGATGATGGATTGTTTCCCTTTTTCTTTTCTGAGCTTTGGCCCTTCAGGAGGGGAACATCCTTGGAAGCCTCCACCGGGATCAGATTCCTGTTTTGAAGGGAGGCCAGCACACCTTTTGCCCAGCCCTCCAGGCCGGCACCATTGTAGACAAACACATCGGCTTTTTCCAGCGTCACAATATCGGAAGCGGCAGGCTCCCAGTCATGGGGTTCCGTCCCGGCCGGCACCATGTTGGTGACAAGGACTTTACCGCCGCCGATCTTTCGGGCAAAATCATACATGGGATAAAAGCTGGCACAGACTGACAGCTTCCCGTTCTGCAACTTATGTCCGCCCTTTCCCGGAGTGGAAGGATTCCGGGACGAACCACATCCGGTAAAAAGCAGAAGGATCAGGCATCCCGTTAGCAGGATTTTTCGGAATTGTTTCATCTGTGGCAGACCTCTTTTCTTCTCTCTCATTTAACATGACCATTGCCTGTTTCAATATTCGCAGATCATGACCATTGTCTGTATCAATATTCGCAGATCATGATCCAAATGCACATGGTTCGCATTCGCATTTATTATAATCCTGCGTTTTGGGGAAGTCAAGAAAGGAGGGAAAAAATTCGGCGCTTTCCCTGCTGTGCGGAGAAACAGACCAAAGCTCCGTCGATTTCGAGAAAACCTTGTAGAATATTTCTTCCTTGTCCTCATTACCTATATAGCGTTCTGAATAACAGGTACGCTTCCTTATTGATCCGGACCCAGCAAAAAAGGAAGGCCATCTTGGCCTTCCTTTTTTGCTGACTGGACGTCAGAGCTGCAGCATTACTTATCTACCTTTAGCTTTTCATTTGTTCTCTTTCTTTTTTCTGATATCTTTCACAAAGGCCAGAAGCTCTTTTATGGTTACCGTTTCATTTTCAATGGATGCTTCTGACTCCTCTTTTCCTGTTTCTTGATCTGCGCCTATATAGTAGGCTTGATTCAAGCCACGCATGTCAGTACGGCCAAGTAGATAGTCTATGCTTACCTGGAAATAGTCTGCTATATTTTCTAAAGTTTTTCTATCCGGGAAACGCTCATCTGTTTCATACTTTCCTATTGTAGCCCGATTAACATTGATAACCGAAGCAAGATCACTTTGCCTGAGATTTTTCTCTTTCCGCAGCTGTCGCAATCGGCTTCCAAAAGACATTGGACACCTTCTTTCTATTTAAGAGGCACCCCCAAAAATATGTGCCATAAAAGTGATAAAAATATAAAAAGCGCTTGACATGCGACGATAAGGCGAATATAATAAAAAAAGCAAGCCAGATATGTGCCGTATCGTCACATATCAACAGGCATGAACAAGTACAGAGCTTCTTCATCATAATGAAAGGAACAGTAATGAAGAATCCTTTCGTCAAGACCAATCGGTCCTGAAAGTGAAATCATGCCATATTATAACTTGACCCATGAAGTATTATATCAGAACGAATCAGGAAAATCATCATTGCAGAGAAAGGAATGATTTTGGAGGAGCTTTACTTTTATAAAACCATACCGTCATAGTTATATTTATATCTATAAGAAAAGCAATAGGGAGAGTGTGTCGATAAGGAGGACATGACGCTATGAATATTCGGAACGCATCAACAATCTATCCAGTCCAGAAGAAAAATAAACTGAATCCGTTTATCAGAAGAAATATTGCAGGATATCTTCTCTGTTCTCCCATGATTCTGGGGCTGCTGATCTTTGTTTTTTACCCAATGCTACAAACATTTATTTATAGTTTTCAATCAACGAATGGTATCTCAGGTGTCCTTAATGGTGTTACTAACTATAAGTGGATTTTCAAGGATGACATGTTCTGGGGCGCATTAAAGAACACAGCGATCATGTCCGTTATGGCGGTACTTATTGATATCGTTGTCTGTTTTATACTGGCTTCTCTCATAAATTCATTATCCTATAATAAAGGCTTTTTCAAAAGTATATATTTTCTTCCAAATGTTGTTTCTTCAGTAGCGACAGCTTTGCTGTTCAATTTTCTTTTTTATCCAACCAATGCAGGAGTTATAAACTATTTTCTATCTTTCCTGGGGATTAAACCCGTAGGATGGCTGGTTCAACCCGGTATTGCAAAATTCAGCATCGTCTTAATGGGTTTATGGAGGAGTGTTGGATATGATACCATACTGTTTTTGGCAGGGCTGCAGAGCATACCACGTGAATATTATGAAGCAGCAAAAGTAGATGGTGCAAATGGACTGCAGCGATGGTGGCACATAACAATACCCAATATGAAGCCTATATTTGCTTTTATGATCATTATGCAGGTAATCGGCACATTGAAACGGTTTGATGATGTTTGGCTGATTGGCGGCGTTGGCGGGAACCCAGGCGGCTCACTGCAAACTGTCGTATTGTATATCTACCGCAATGCATGGATCTCACGGGACGTAGGAATTGCTTCTGCTGCATCTGTTGTTCTGTTTGCGATAACCTTGATTATAACAATTGCGAACTATAGGATCATGAATAAAGAAAGATGAAGGAGTGGAAGAAATGGCTAACACATTAGTAAAAGACTATCAGGTCAATAGTCGGAAGCATACAGAAATGGTCAGCAGTACACTGATTACCTTCTTTCTGGCACTGGGGGCACTGGCTATGGTGATCCCTTTTGTCTGGATGGTGAGTACCAGTTTTGATAACGATGCTTTGTTTAACATTCCGTTTCCTCCTAGGTTTTACCCTAAATTACTAACACTGGATAATTATCGACTTGCCTTTACCAATGTGTCTATGTTAAAGTACATGTTTAATTCTCTGCTGGTGGCGGTTGGCACAATACTTATTTCTCTTCTCAGTGCGATTATGAGCGGATATGCATTGTCAAAGATAAATTTCAAGGGTAGAAACGTTATTCTCTTGCTTGCCTTGTCCACGATGATGATTCCGGGGGAAGTTACTATGACATCCAGGTTCTTTCTGTTTGATAAATTAGGTCTTGCGGACTCTTATTGGGCGTTTTGGCTGCCTGCATCTGCTTATGTATTCGGGACCTTTTTTGCCAAGCAGTATATTGACTCCATACCTGACTCCTTGCGCGAATCGGCGTTGATCGACGGCGCCGGGGAATTGCGTATTGCTTTTCAGATATATATGCCACTTTGTGGAGCGCTTATTGCAACACTAACCATTCTTTTGTTTCTGGGCTCGTGGAATGATTTCCTGTGGCCTTTGATTATTCTTTCTTCTCCGGAGAAGTATACGCTACAACTGGGTATTGCGCTGTTTTCCTACAACCAGGGACTGAATGAAATGCCCGCCATCCGAATGGCTACCACAGTCATATGCATTATACCCATCCTTATCCTTTATCTGTTTTTGCAAAGATATATTGTTGAGAGTATTGCACTCACAGGCTTGAAGCAATAGCTTCCGCCTGAATTATAAAAAAGGAGCGATTTAAATGAATAAGAAAAGAATCCCTGTTTTTTTAATCATCACTATCTTGGCAATGTGCATTATGGGAGGCTGTTCCAGCAAGAACAATACGGTCAGTGGACAAAAAAAGGAGAAAAAAGGAGGAGGTAAGAAATTCACCATATCCATATGTGGTGCTACTCTGGAAGATGGGATCAATCCTTCTACAAAAAGGCCTGCCGAAGGATGGAACACATTTAAGAAAAACCAGTTAAAGAGCAAATTCCCGGATGTTAATTTTGTATTTAACAGCATACCCTGGGACAATTCGAGTGGCAAAATGCAGACGCTTCTAATGTCCAAAGGTACCGATTTGTTTACAATAGGCGGAGCATTTATACCGGAATATTATAAAGAAGGATTGATGCAGAGCCTGAATCCCTTTATTGAGGCGGATAAGGATTTTGTGTATGAGGATAATTATCCGGCTACATTTAAAACAAACATGAACTGCACGGATTATTCCGGAAAGGAACTGCTAACTCTGCCATGGGATGTCGGATACCGCTTAATTATATACGATAAGCAACTCTTTGACGATTGGGGAGTGGAATATTTATCGGAAAACCCAACGCCGGAAGAAATCATGGAGAAAGCAGGCAAAATGACTGGAACCAACCCCAAATCAGGAAAGCCAAACTATGGGCTTTGGCTGGAAGGAAATTCATTGAATATGAGTTATGTGATTCCTCTGAGTCAGTATTTTGGTGCTGTGGAGTGTACCGGCCGATTCGATCATCCGGCTGATCTGAAGTGGTCCTTAAACAGCGATGAGTTTATAGCCACTATGCAATGGATTGTGGATGCCTGCCAGTACGTACCGGATGCAGCCACAACCGGAAAGGGCGCAGAAAAATTCGGGAAAAAGGATAATGACATAGCGATTGCCATTGATAACAATGGTGTGACCATTATGAATGAATATTATAACACAAAGGACGAGTCTCTATTGGAACGTTATCAGCCAACCATGCATGTAGGAACGGGCGGAGGCAACTGGACCCCTATAGATGGCATGGGGATTTCTTCCCATTTGTCTGGAAAGGATGCAAAGCAGGCATGGGAAATACTAAAATATATGTGTGGCCCGGAGACAAAGGAGTGGGACTATAAAAACTATGGTCCTAAGGCGATTGGTCACTTGGTCAGCAAAGAACTGTATGATCCAAAGGATAAGTTTCTTGCCAAGAATTCAGAAGTCATGGCGAAAGCAACCCATCCTGGCTATGAGATCAATCCTTTTTATGGCTCCAATATGCAGCCTACTTTCGCCAGCATGATCAGCAGGGCCATTGCCGGGAAAAAGGTAAACGTTTCGAAAGAACTGAATGATCTTCAGGGCAAAGCCGTCCAGTGGTCCAAGTCCAAAAAATAATCTTGAACTATTTCTCCCTTTTCTGTATCATGTGTATTGATTTGCATCTATCCATTTTGGAGAAACAATTTGGAGAAAGGAAAGGAACAGGTATCAAAAGTCCAGGACAGCATCGCAAACAGAAACAGGAGGATACGAAATGAAAAAATTGGCGATCATCGGTTGTGGAGGAATCGGCGGATATCATCTCAGTCATTTCCTCGGGTTTTCGGACATTGAATTGGCAGGATTTTGTGATTTGATTCCCCAGCGGGCGGAAAGTTTTGTGAAACAGGCAAACAGCGGGAAGGCATTTACAGATTTCAGAGAGATGTATGATGCGGTTGAGCCCGACATGGTCTTTATCTGCGTTCCGCCTACCTGCCATGGGGATATTGAGATGGAGACCATAAGACGGAGGATTCCGTTTTTTGTGGAAAAGCCGTTGTCCCTGGATCTGGAACTGGCCAGACAGATCCGTGATGAGGTCAAAAAGGCAGGCTTGATCACAGCATCCGGATTCCAGTGTCGCTACAGCAATCTGGTAAAGCCAAATGTCAAGTTTATAAAGGATAATGAGGTGGCATTCATTGATTGTATTCGGATAGGCGGTGTGCCGGAGACTCCATGGTGGAAGGAGAAGTCCCTGTCCGGCGGACAGATCGTGGAGCAGACCATTCATCAATTTGATATCATCCGCTATGTGTTTGATGAACCAGAAATGGTGTTTACTCTTGGGGCCAAGGGCTTTGTGAAGGGGATTAGCGGATATGATACCGATGATCTTTCCACGACGGTAGTAAGGTTCCATAGCGGCGCTTTGGCAACCATCTCCACAGGATGCTATGCGAAAAGCGGAGAGGCAGCAGACAGCAAGGTCGTCTTCAGCGCGAAGGATGGCAGGGCTGAGCTCCGCATTTTGAACGATTTGAAGATACTCGGCTGCAGGAACAGCAGCGAGGACCCCGGGAAGGTGGATAAAAGATCCAAAGGGCTGGTGGTTCAGGGAGATGGTACGATGACTTCTTCCGGGTCCGGCGAGGTTGTTTTCAAAGAGGAAGGCGACGCCGGCATTCTATGCGATCGCACCTTTATAGATGCGGCAGTCACAGGGGATGGCTCCCGGATTCGTTCGCCCTATGAGGATGCCCTGCGTTCCCTGGAGTTCACTCTTGC
>ENA-UOOI01002771-UOOI01002771.1-fermentation-metagenome-genome-assembly--contig:-NODE-2771-length-14366-cov-3.129551_pt1 | contig 14366 bp, 15 predicted proteins | sample MGYA00245779_ERZ724027 | MGnify/ENA primary metagenome ERZ724027 (study PRJEB28704, sample SAMN03018318) | fermentation metagenome | biome: anthropogenic terrestrial biome; feature: soil; material... | reverse complement strand
AAAAAAGACGTGATATCCTTTGCTTTGCGCTACGAAAAAGAATAGAAATGCTGGCGAAAATCGTAAATCTTCGTTTGAAAAAATTACCGGAAGATAATATCGAAGAAGACGTGACAAGAAATACCTCTTATAATGGACATTAGCAGAGCTCTTTCATGAATCCGATCCGGAATTCCCGTGACTTTAGGGATGGGACGAACAGGCCCTTTATTTTTATAGGATCTGTTTTTAGCGCCGGACCCGCGTGATTATATGCTCGAAAAACAGCAAATGCCGCTTCCTATAGTCGGTGGCAGTTGACAATACCATATCGGCCGTCCTTCTTCAACGCCCTTCGGGGCCCGCGGCTTGTATTCTGTCCCCCGGAATGATATAATAATCCCCGTTCCGGCCGGATGGAAAGGGTGTGCGGCCCGCATTGAGGAAAGCAGGAGCGGCGGCGCGCTTTTTTAGTGCCCGGGTCGGTATGGGAGGCGGAGCTTTGCCCCAGTTCAGCGTTATTGTGCCGGTCTATAATGTAGAGCGGTATCTGGATCAATGCGTGAAAAGCATTCTTTCGCAGAGCTTTCCCGACTTTGAGCTTCTGCTTGTCAACGACGGTTCCACGGACGGGTCGCTCGGGGCTGCGCGGAAATACCTGTCTGACCGGCGGGTCCGGGTCTTCGACAAGCCCCACGGGGGGCTCGGAGACACCCGGAACTACGGCGTCAAGCAAGCCACAGGGAAATATCTCCTGTTTGTCGACTCCGATGACTGGGTGGACGAGAATATGCTTCGCGATCTCTATTCTCAGGCGGAAGCATACCGGGCGGATCTGGTCGTCTTTAACTATGTGCAGGAAAACGGAAACGGCCACAGCCGGATTTGCCGGCTTCCCATCCGCTGCCCGGAATCCGGGAACAGAATCGGGGAACGAGTCCTTCAGGAACTGATAGGGCCGGATCCGGCGGACGGGCCCTGGAAAAGCGTCGAAATGCTGGGAAGCGCGTGGCGGAGGCTGTATCGGCGCAGCTGGTTTCTGGAAAACGGAATTTCCTACGGCGACGAGCGGAAAATCATGCTGGAGGATCTGCCGGCGTCCCTTGCCGCGCACCTTGCCGCGAAGCGGCTTCTTATCGTTGGCGACGCCTATTACCATTACCGCAGGACTCCGGGTTCTCTCAGCGGGCGCTACCGTCCCCGCCGGATGGAGATGCTGACCCGGTGCTACTGCATCGTGGACAGGATTCTCCGTTCTGAGGGTCTTCTGGACCGGTATGAGGAACGCCACCTTGCCTGGTTTCTGCGCGACGCGGTCCACTCTTCCCTGGTAAACTGCTTCAATCCGGGGAATCCGTCCGGATTTTCCGGCCGCTATCGTGAAGTGCGCGGAATTCTCCGCAGCCCCATCCTCCGCCGCGCCCTCGAATCGGATTATCTCCGCAGAGGATCCCGGGGCGACCGGACGGTCCTGAGGGTGCTCCGGACCAGGTGGACACCGGCCGTTTACCTGTTTTACAGCCTTTATTCCCGCGTCCTGCGCCGCAGGACAGACTGAAAGAAGGACGGAACAAAATCGAAATGCCGAAAAAAAAGCGCATCCTGTTTATCAATTATACCCTCCACAGCGGCGGGGTCGAAAAGAGCCTGGTCACGTTTTTGTCACTTTTCGATTTTGACCGATACGAGGTTGATCTTCAGCTGTTTGCGGATGAGGGCCTTTTTCTTGAGCGTGTCCCGTCCGAAGTCAACCTGCTGCCGCCGCTTTTTCCCCTCGAATACCGGCTGAATATCCGGAAGGCCTTTCCCGCGCTGATCCGGAAAGGTCATCCGCTGCTTGCCTTCTGCCGGCTTCTGGTTACCCTGGGAGGCCTCAGGGGAACGATGGGGGAACGCCTGGGAAGAATGTGGCGGGGAGAGCGCCGCTTTGTCCGCCCGGCAACTCGGGAATATGATGCGGCGGTCGCCTTTATGGAAGGGCAGCCGCTTTATTATCTTGTGGAAAAGGTGAAAAGTTCGGTTAAGATTGGCTTTATCCATGGCGATTACGGGGCAATGGGTCTCTGCAGCGGATTCGACCGGCCGTATGTTGCAAAGCTGAACGCCCTCTGCACGGTTTCGCGGTCCTGCCTGGACGCGCTGAAGCGTGCGTTTCCCGAATATGCGGGAAAATGCCGCCTGATTTATAATATTCTGTCCCCGAAATTTATCCGTTCCCTTGCGGAAAAGGGCGGCGGGTTTGCTGACGGTTTTTCCGGCCTCCGCGTTCTGTCAATCGCAAGGCTTTCCTACCAGAAAGGACTGGATATCGCCCTGCCGGCCGTCGCGGCTTTAAGAAAGGGCGGGCTTTGGTTCCGATGGTATATTATCGGCGTCGGGCCGGAAAAAGAAAATCTGCGGCGACAGGCCAAAAGCCTTGGCATCGGGGACGACGTGGTGTTTCTCGGTGAACAGGCAAACCCCTACCCATATCTACGGCAGTGCGACGTTTATCTTCAGCCGAGCCGTTTTGAAGGAAAATCGATGGCGGTAGACGAGGCGAAAGTACTGTGCCGGCCGATTCTGCTTACCGCTTTTTCGACGGCGTCCGATCAAATCGATTCGGGCGAAAACGGATTGATTGTGCCGATGACGCCGGAAGGCGTGAAGGAGGGCCTGGAAAAACTGCTGACTGAACCCGCCCTCCGCTCAAAGTTTACCGAAGCCCTCGGAAACTGGGACGGCAGCAATGAATCGGAAATTCATAAATTATATGACCTTTTCTGACTGGCGCGGCCCTGCCCGACGGCTCTGAAAAGAAAATCAGCCTGCGCGTTTTTCTTTTGAAAAGCGCGCAGGCATTTTTTAAGCAGATCCGGAATAGAAATAAGTATCTCTCGCGTGGGAAGGTGCCAAAAATGGAATATATGGTGGAAACAGAACCGGGAGTTCGAATCTACCTGAACGATATCAATCCGTCCGGGAAAAATCCCATTCTCATGCTTCATGGGTGGCCGGCAAATCACAGGATGTTTGAATACCAGTACAATGCCCTGTTAGAGCGGGACTGCCGCTGTATCGGGATGGACATGAGGGGATTCGGAAAATCGGATAAACCGGTTCACGGATACGATTACGACAGACTCGCGGACGACGTCCGATGCGCCGTCGAGTTTCTGCACGCGAAAAACCTGACGCTGGCCGGCCATTCGACCGGCGGGGCTGTCGCCGTCCGGTACATGGCGCGGCACGGAGGATATGGTGTCTTAAAACTGGCGCTTTTTGCGGCTGCGGCCCCGAGCCTTATCAGGCGGCCGGAATTTCCTTACGGCCTTTCCAAAGCGGAGATCGAGGATATTCTTGCAGATACGGCCCGGGACCGTCCGCAGATGATATGGAATTTTGGGAAGATGTTTTTTTACAAAAAAGTAACGCCCGCCTTCGAAGACTGGTTTTTCCAGATGGGCCTGGAAGCAGCAAGCTGGTCTACCATGGCGGTCTCCCGCTCCTGGCTTACGGAGACGATGTTTGAGGATCTCCGGAAGATCAGAGTGCCCACCCTCATCCTGCACGGCGTGCACGACCGAATCTGCTTTTTCCCTCTCGCCGTTGCGCAGCGTGAGGACATTGCCGAATCCGTTCTCATCCCGTTCGAAAACAGCGGCCACGGACTGTTTTATGACGAGCGCGAGCGGTTTAACCGCGAACTACTCCGATTTCTGGGGTTCTAATCCAGGCGGGCTTCCAGAGACTCTGCATTCCAGAACTTACATTTGAAATCCGGCAGAAAAAATATACTCTGGATTTGTCCTCAAATGGGAGGGAAAACGAGTCTGGGAGGTGTGGGATATGTCCTGCGAAGAACGGATTCAGTTACTCCTTCAAATGCTCGGTCAAGTGCAACAAGCAATAGAAAAACTGGTACATTTCTGGGGCCCTTTCCCGGTGTGGGAAAAGGCCTTTTTTTGCCTTGAGAGCTTGAATGATACGGAAACGGCATTCCCTGTGACCGCGAGGGCGTCAGCCTTTTTTTTGCAAGAGGGATTGACAAAGAAAGAAAGAGTGAATAGAATAAAATCCTGGATATGAAAACGTAACCATATATGCAATAGTAATATTTTTACGTGCGTTTCACTTTTTTCCGGCAGATTACCGCAGGTTTTCCCGGGAGAAGAAAAGCCATAGAAGGAAGGGAGAAATATGCCGACCGTACGAATTTCCGATGTGGCGCATGCAGCCGGCGTATCGCCGTCCACTGTGACGCGCGTGGTCCGAGAGAGCGGCTATGTGTCCGAAGAAAACCGAAAACGGGTCAAGAAAGCGGTACGGGAACTTGGCTATATTCCGAACCGGCTTGCCCAGAGCCTTAAAAGCCGGCGGAGCAATCTTATCGGGAACATGATGCCCATGTCGAGCTACAATACCATATTTGCTCAGATAGGAGAAGCCGTGGATCGTGCCGCCAGCAAAAAGGGATATAATGTTCTGACCCTTGTGTCCTTAAATGATCCTAAGAGCGAGCGCCTGCATTTAAATGAAATCATCGGAAATATGGCGGAAGGGATTATTTACACTTCAGGATCCGCGCTGGATGACGATTCCCTTGAGCACGTAGTACGCAGCGGGATCCCTATTGTGATGGTGGAGCGCGCCCGCGATCTGCCGATATTTGATAAAGTCCTTGTCAATAACCTTCTGGGTTCCCGCCTTGCGGCGGAGCACCTGCTCAAAAAAGGCCACAGGCGGATAGGGTTTGTCGGCGCGGAGGGGAGCGATCCGGTGGAGCGCGATCGGTTTGCCGGCTTTCAGAATGCTCTTCGGGAAGCAGGCGTGCCGCTTGATGAGGGACTCATCCGGCAAATGCCGGATTATGGCTTTTCCTATGGCTTTCAAGCCGCAAAATTGCTTGCAAAACACGGCATCCCTCCTACCGCCGTTTTCTTTGCTTCTGATATTTTTGTAGCCGGCGCCTTGCAGTATTATTACAGCGCCGGTATCCGGGTTCCGGAAGACGTTTCCGTCATCGGCTATGACAATACGCTTTCCCTGCATCTGGCCCCGCCGGTCACTTCCGTTGCTTTTCCCGTGGCGGCGATGGGGGAGGCGGCAGTACGGCTGATTGAGGAACACTCGGGAAAAAAGCGGCGCAGGGGAAAAGTCGTCACGCTGGATCCCATCCTGGTGGAACGCGCGTCGGTCCGCGGGATTACCGATTCTTCGGAAGCTGGGATCTCTGAAAATTAAACCGGAAAACCGCGAAAGGGGTCCCCGGAGGGGAGAAGACAATGACTGGCGGAAGAAAACAGCGGTTCCTCTGATGTGAAAACGTCACCACATCGGTTTTCCTGATTGATTTTTGATCATAGACAAAAGGTCTTTGCCGCTTTGGTATGAAAACGTCACCACAACGCAGAAAACGACTTGCAAAACAGCCTGACCCCAGGCGGATGAAGCTGCTTTCGGCACCGAGAAAAATAAGAATCCGAAAGCCCGGAAGGGTTTTGCGGGAAAAAACCGGCAGAATTATCATACATTTCAAACGGAGGTATGAATTTATGAAACTGTCCGTATGTATTGATGCGCTTTTCCCGGGAGAGGATCCACGGGAAATTCTTCCAAAAGTCAGGGAAGCGGGAGGGCGCGCAGTTGAGTTCTGGTCCTGGTGGGACAAAGATCTGGATGTGCTTGGGGAAGCCGTGCGGAAAGAAGGACTCGAGGTATCTGCTTTCTGCACCCGGCTGATAAGCCTGGTAGACCCTTCCAAGCGTGGTGAATACAGGAATGGACTGGCGGATTCCATCGCGGTGGCAAAGAAACTTCATTGCCGTTCCCTGATAACCCAGGTAGGGAATGATACCGGATACAGCCGGGCTCTTCAGCACCGCAGCCTTCGTGAAGGCCTTGCGGAAGCGGCGCGGATGCTGGAGCCGGAAGGAATTACCCTGCTGGTGGAACCTCTGAACAACCATCAGGATCATCCGGGGTACTATCTGTCAAGTTCCCTTGAGGGATTTGAACTCATCGAAGAAGTCGGAAGCCCGAATGTCCGTCTTCTGTTTGACATTTACCATCAGCAGATAACGGAAGGGAACCTTTTGACCAATATTAGGCGTCATATCAGCCTAATCGGACATTTCCACGCAGCCGGCGTGCCAGGCCGGCACGAGCCGGATACCGGGGAACTTGACTATGGCCGGATTGCCAGGGCCATTGATGAGACTGGATTTGAAGGATATATGGGACTGGAATGCTTCCCCCTCGGCGATCCGGTTTCCTGTATCCGATCGTTTTCAGCGGAAATTCAGGGCAGTTTTTAAGAAAGGGAGAAATCTTACAAATGAAGCAGTTTCCGATTGAGTTATAGATTTATTCTGTCCGCCGCGAAGCGGAAAAAGATTTTGCTGCCACCATGCATCAGGTAAGGGAAATGGGCTATGACGGCGTGAAGCTCGCGGGACTTTACGGGCTTTCGCCGCGGAAAGTTGCCGAAATTCTGTTGAGCGGAAGGGTTTAATCCGATATCCGCCCATGTTCCGTACCAGGAATGGATGAAAGACATGGAAGGCACCCTTGATCAGTATATCAGCATCGGCTGTTCTTTTCTGGCGATTCCCTATCTGCCGGACGGCCCGGTGCTTCCCACTTCGGCGAGTTTGTCAAAAATATCATGAAACTCGGTGAACTCTGCAGGAATAAGGGAATTATCCTTCTCTATCACAACCATGACTTTGAATTCAGCAAAATGCCCGATGGGCGTTATGCGCTCAATTTTCTCTATGACAGGATTCCTTCGCGGATTTTACAGACGGAGCTTGATACCTGCTGGATCAGCGTTTCAGGCGAAGATCCGGCTTCCTATGTGGAAAAATACGCAGGGCGCGCGCCGCTTGTGCACGGAAAGGATTATGTCGAACAAAAATCGGAGCATATGTATGGCCTGATCGGCCTTCCAAAGAGTTCGGAAAAATCTTCGAACGGGTTTGCCTTCCGTGCCGTAGGAGACGGCGTGATGAATTTTCCGGCAATTCTTCGTGCCGCCCAAAAGGCGGGGACAAAGTGGCTTGTTGTCGAACAGGATGAACATTCTGTCATAAGTGCCCTGGAAGATGCGCGCCGCAGTATCCAGTTTCTTAGGAATCTTGAAAAATCCAAATGAACTGGAGAGAAAAACGACAGCCCTTTCTAAGGCCATTCTGAACCACAGTGAAATCAGGCAGACACCCTTAAAATCGTCTGCAAATTTATGATACAAGGAGAAATTGTGATGAAGCAGATTGTATCGGTAGGACCTAGAAAAAGTAAAATTGTGGAGATCCCGACACCAAAGCCGAACGACGATCAAATTTTGATTCGTCTTAAATATGTCGGGGTATGCATGTCCGAGCATGACGCTTGGAAAACAGCGAAGCCGGGAGAAAAATTCGGTCATGAACCTCTTGGCACGGTTGCCTCCGTAGGGAAAAACGTCAAAGGATTTTCTGTCGGAGACCGCGTCAGCGGGATGTGGGGAAGTTCGCTTCCGGGCACCGGGGGCATGGTGGAATATTCGGTTGCCGATCCGAGGACCGATGTGGTGGTGAAACTGCCGGATAACGTGCGGGATGAAGATCTTATCCTCGAACCGCTTTCCTGTATGATGAGCGCAGTGAGCAAAGCCCGCATTCCGATGCCCGGTACCACCGTATGTGTTGTGGGGACCGGATATATGGGATGCGGAGCCCTCAGCCTGCTGAAACTTCGTGGGGCGCGTGTCGTGGCTGTTGATATCCGCAAAGAGTCTCTCGCAAATGCCAGGCGCTTTGGCGCAGACGAAACGCTGCTTGTCGGGGAAGCACGAGAAAAATACCTAAAACCCCATTGCGGTTTTCGCGGTTTTGACGTTGTGATGGAATGGGGCGGAAACAACGAATCCCTTGACCTTGCCATCAATCTGACAAAAGAATGCGGCCAGCTCTGTATCGGCGGGTACCATACGGGAGGAAAACGCCTTGTCGACGTGCAGCAGCTGAATGTCAAGGCGATTGACTGCCTCAGCACGCACCCGCGTGAGCGCGAACTGAGCGTTCAGGGCGCGCATAACGCCGTGGAGCTTCTATCCTCTGGACGGTGGAATTTTATCAATGTTCCGTTAAAGATCTTCCCGATGAATCAGTTTGACAAAGCCTGTGAGGAAGAGGAGACAAAGTACGGTAAATTTATGAAAGAAGCCATCGATATGAAGCGTACGGATGGGGATCCCGTGATTGTATAAGATGATTTCCGTGTGAAAACATACCTCTTCACAGAGGAAGAAGGTTGACGGGAAAATGGTAACGGTTGGAGTCGACATAGGAGGCACAAACCTTCGAATCGGACTTGTGGACAAAAAAGGGGCCGTCCGGGCTTTCCGGAAAACCCGGCAGGAAAAAGTGCTTTCGGGGGATCACGCTGTAGAAAACCTCATAGAATATCTCTTAAAATTTCTGTCGGACAACGCGGGAGAAGAAAAAGTTTCCGCGGCCTGCCTTGGCATGCCGGCAACGCTTGACGCCGCCCGCGAGACTGTTCTGAACGCGCCGAATGTTCTCGGCTTGAATGGGATAAACCTGCAACGCGAGTTAAACGGCCGCTTTTCGTTTCCCATATTTCTGTGCCGGGATGTGGAGGCACTTTTCCTCTTTGACCTGCACCGTTTTTCTGTCGGTCAAAACGGAACCGCCATAGCCTGCTATATCGGCACGGGACTGGGCAATGCCGTTGCAGTGGACGGTAAGCTTTTAGCCGGTACGCACGGGGTAGCAGGAGAACTGGGGCATATTCCGGCGTGGGATTCCGACGTGCCATGCAGCTGCGGGAACAGAGGCTGCGTGGAAGAACTGGTAGGAGGGAAGGCCCTCGAACGCCTGCAGAAAACCCGTTTCCCCGAAACTCCGGTAGGAGAATTGTTTTCTAGACATAAGAAGGATCCAGAGTTGTTGTCCTATGTCGGGCACCTCGCTCTTCCCATCGCGGCCGAAATCAATATTTTAGATCCGGGTGTTGCCGTTCTGGGCGGGGGAGTTCTGTCCATGGCGTCGTTTCCCCTGGACCTGCTGCGAAAAGAAATTCTCCGGCACGTGCGAAAGCCCCTGCCATATGAGCAGTTAAAGTTTATCTTTTCCCCTGCGGATGGAAAAAACGGCGTCGCCGGCGCAGGCCTTCTTGCGTGGAAACTGCTCCGCAGGGAGGCAGTCTGACACATGTTTTTAAGAGCTCGCTTATTTTGATTCCGGTTTTTATGAATTTTGACGGGCGACCAGTCAATAGGGAGGTTAGGCGGATGAAAAAGCTTTTCTGCCCATCGATGATGTGCGCGGATACCGGCAACCTGAATGGCGAAGTGAAAGAACTCGAACAGGCGGGGGCCGACATTTTCCATGTCGATATCATGGATGGACATTTTGTCCCTAATTTTGCCATGGGGTTTGAGGATCTGGAATGTATCGCAAAGGCTGCGGAGAAACCCGTGGAAGCCCATCTGATGATTGAGGAACCCGGCCGGTATGTGGAACGAGTCGTAAGAGCGGGAGCCTGCATTGTCACCATTCATGCGGAGGCAGACCGCAATGCGCCGTGCACTCTGCAGAAAATCCGCGACTGCGGGGCAAAGGCAGGAATCGCCTTAAATCCCGGTACATCCGAAAGACAGGTGGAATATCTCCTGCCACTTGTGAAGTTTGTCCTGGTCATGACGGTTAATCCAGGCTTTGCAGGGCAGCCTTACCTTTCGTTTGTGGAACCCAAAATTGAGGCTCTGCTGAAACTCCGCAGCAAATATGGGTTTCGTTTGCTTGTAGACGGCGCATGCTCCCCGGAGCGGATTGCTTCGCTGAGCAGAAAGGGTGTTGACGGTTTCATCCTTGGTACATCGGCACTTTTTGGAAAAGGCAGATCCTATCGTCCTATATTTCAGGAGTTGAGAAAACTGGCGGAGAGCGATCAATAGGACGACAGGGAAAACAGGTGATTCGGAACAGAAAGGAGGTTCTGGAAGATGGGAACGACGAAAATAGCGATTGGAAATGACCATGTCGGGCTCAGCCTCAAGCGGGAAATTGCGGACTATCTGAAAGAAAAGGGTTATGAGGTGATGGATCTCGGGACGGACAGCAGCGAACGGTGCGACTATCCTGTCTTCGGGGAAAAGGTCGGCCGGGCCGTTGCCTCAGGAAAGGCAGATCTCGGAATTGCCATCTGTGGAACCGGCGTTGGAATTTCTCTTGCAGCGAACCGCGTAAAGGGAATCCGGGCAGTCGTATGCAGCGAGCCGTATTCGGCCAAACTTTCGCGGGAACATAACGATACGAATGTCCTGGCCTTCGGGGCTCGTGTCGTAGGAACAGAGCTTGCTAAAATGATTGTGGATGCCTGGCTTGACGCGCGGTTTGAAGGAGGACGGCATGAGCGCCGCGTTAAAATGCTGGATGAAATCAGCGAACGAAATCCGAAATAACCATTGACGCTTTTTTTGGGGGACGGCATTTTTAAGGAAAGGAGATCGGAAGAGCGTCGTGTAGGGAAAGGGTCAGCTCACGGTCAAATTTTTTGTGGCAATGGGCTGATGTTTTTCTTGTCGACAGAGTAAGGATTTTAGGGAAAGCGCGGAAAATAAGAGAATGAAAAATTCCAAAGAACGGGGGAAGGGTAAGGGTCATGATAAAGACGCTGGGTCCCGGGAAGGCCGGTCATGAGCGATCCTAATCTATGCGGATGACCCTCTCGGCCGAGCGGATTCTCAAAGCAAACGGAACGAGCAGAACAGGGAATCCGTTAGGGAGCAAAATGGATGCATTTCCCAATAGCCCACTCTTGAGTACCCTGGTGTACGTATGGGACGGCTGGGCAGAATATCCAGCAACGTTTGTAAGCTGAGCGGGGATGCGAAAGAATTTTGAGTAGCGGGAAGTAAAGGATAGAAAAATCTAAAAATGGAAGAAAATTTTTAAAGGAAACGGGTGGGAAAGCAGTTCAACACTTTTGATCCCGTGAGGAGGGTATGATGGAACAGTCGTTTCCGCGTACGGAAGTCGCCGGTGTTTCCCTTTCCCGCATGATCATCGGGACCAATTGGTTCCTTGGTTGGAGTCATAGGGGAAGCGCGGCGGATCAGATGATCCGGGAGCGCTATCATGACAAAGAAAGCATATTTCCTGTGCTGAACGCATTTCTTAATGATGGGATCGATACGATTATGGGGCCGATCAGCCAGAACACGCTGATGTTGAACGCCATCGATTATGCGCAACAGAAAACGGGGAAGCGGATGATCTTGGTTGATACGCCGATTCTAAACGTCTCGGATTCCAGGTAGGCCCGCGCCGAAGCGGAAAAGACCATTAGAGAAAGTGCGAGGATCGGTTCCACTTTCTGCCTGATCCATCATTCCAGCGCCGAACAACTTGTCAACAAAAACACCGCGACTATTAACCGCTTGGACGATTATACTGCTATGATCCGCGACGAGGGAATGAAACCGGGGCTGTCCGCCCATATGCCGGAGCTGATTGTTTATTCGGATGCCAACGGGTACGACGTTGAGACCTATATTCAAATTTACAACTGTCTCGGTTTTATGATGCAGGTAGAGATCGAAACGGTGTCGTCTATCATTCACAGCGCGAAAAAACCGGTTATGACCATCAAGCCGATGGCCGCGGGCCGCTGCACACCCTACGTGGGTCTGAATTTCGTATGGAACACCATCCGGAACTGCGACATGGTAACGGTGGGATGCTTCCATGAGCGTGAAGTCCACGAGGACGTCGAGATATCCAGAGCGGCTCTTGAGCGCCGTTTTCCAAATCTTTCGGGACGTTCCAGCCCGAACCGGAATCAAGCTGTGCTTGGAAAAAGATAAATTATCCCCTTTGCGGGATGTTCTCCCGCTTATCTTAACGGTCTCAACGACCGGGTATATCGCTCTCTGGCGACAGGCGGGCAAAAAATCCCCCTTCTCTCTTTCTCTGCCTTGGAACGCCCCCCAAAAAGCCTGTAAGGCTGATTTCTTACCCAGGGGAAAAAATAAATATCCGTCCCGGCGCTGTGTGTGTCAGCACCGGGATTTTTTGTTTTCAATCTATGCTTTCCGCCTTACAGAGAATCTGTCTTTATACTTTTTCGAGGGAAATTCCTCTAAAATCGCGGTCTTTTTAAAGGAGAATGCCGGCAGGTTTGACGTTTCCCGAAACAGGAGTCGAAAAAAATGAGGATACCTTATCTGACAGGCGGATTGACTTTGTCACGTGCTTTTTAGTATGAAAGTAACGAAAGGCGGTACACGCTGGATTCTGTCTTTCCTATTCCCGGGGTGCCCTTACCCCCTCTCTTGCTGATATTACTTTTCAAATCCCGGTATTCTGCAAAAGCCGAGGCCGGCTGTTTTGGGCATTCGGATGTGCGGCCCGAGAAACTCCGGGCCGCCTTCATAAGGGTCCGTTCTGCAAAGGCTTGGGCCGTCAAGATCCGCTTTGGTAATGACCGACCGGCCGGCGGCAAGGTGAGCGGCGGCCGATACGGCCAGCTTGCTTTCCATCATGCTGCCCATCATGCATTTTACGCCGAAGATCTCGGCAATTGAACAGATTTTCAGAGCCTGCCAGATTCCGCCCGCCTTCATCAGTTTGATATTAATCATATCGGCCGCGTGCCGCTGAAGAATTGAGAAAGCGTCCTGAGGAGAGAATACGCTTTCGTCCGCCAGAATCGGGGTTTGCACGCGGGAAGTAACATACGCAAGGCCGTCAATGTCATGAGCCGGGACCGGCTGTTCGATGAGTTCCGGCAGGACGCCGGAATCTTCCATCTCCGTGATAATACGGACCGCCTGTCTCGCGTTCCATCCCTGATTGGCGTCTACCCGGATGGTGACTTCAGGCCCTACGGCCTCGCGGATGGCTTTCAGCCGTTCCACGTCCCGGGATCCGTCCTTTCCCACTTTGATTTTTAAGATGTGGAACCCCCGGCCTACGGCGGCTTTTGCGTCGGACACCATTTCAGGAATCGGGTTTACGGAGATGGTAAGATCGGTTTCAATTTCCGCTTTGGCTCCTCCCAGACACTGGTACAGCGGTTTTCCGCAGCTTTTGGCATAGAGATCATAAACCGCCATATCCACGGCTGCCTTGGCGCTTTCATTATGGACGATGCACTTTTGCAGCTTTGTCATGATGCCGTCCAGGTTCTCAATTTCCATTCCCAGGAGAGCCGGTGTGATGAAACTTTCGACTGCCGTCCGGATGGAACCGAGCGTGTCGCCGGTAATCACCGCTGTCTGCGGTGCCTCGCCGTAACCGGTTTCGCCCGTATCGGCCGTGATCCGGATAAGTAGGTCGTGAACCGATCCGACCGTGCGAAGCGCCGTCTTGAAAGGTTTGCGGAGCGCGATGGAAATTTCACCGGTCTCGATCTTTGCAATTTTCATTTTTCTGTTCTCCTTCTCTGCTGATTCAGAAATTCAATAAGGCGCCTGCACCTTTTTATGGAGGAAAATAAAATCCGGGCCGGATGGAATCCGAAAAGCGTTCAGCCTATCAGAAAGCGGAAAGCTGCCTGGGAAATCCGGCCGATCAGGCGGGAGGCAACCGGGTTTTCCCTGGAATTTTCCCTGGCGTCCCAGACAAAGCAGCCGAAGAAATAGTCCCGCTGAGGCAGATGAAAGATTCCCGCGTCGTGCCGGAGAAAATCGAGGCTGCCCGTCTTATGCGCAAAAACGATCTCTCGGGAACAGAGATATCGGAGTGCCTTGCTGAAATCGCGCTGGTGTTCCAGAATCCCGAGGGAAAGGCTGCAGAGCCCCGGCGTCAGGATGGAGCGGTTTCTCAGAGCCGAGAAAAGTTTCAGCTGATCGGCAGCGCTCGTGTAATTTTCCCGTCCTTCCCTGACCGCGTCCCAGTCCAGCATTTTGCGCTGCAGGAGGGTCTGCTTCAGCCCGAGGGAAGCGCAGTATTGATTAATCGAATCTGCGCCGAGCAGGCGAATCAGCACATTCGCGGCCGTGTTGTCGCTGTCGATGATCATCCAGGTCAGCAGTTCCTCCAGCGGAATGGATTCCTCCCCACGGTCAAATACCAGGGAATCCGGAAGGATCTCCCCGGAAGGGACCAGAATGGGCTCTTCAAGCTTCCAGAATCCATTTTTTACCCGATCCAGCGCGGCGAGCATGATAGGGGTTTTGATCATGCTCGCCGAAACGATTTTTCTATCGGGAATCACGGAAGCGACCGTTCTCCCTTCCCGATAGTCGTAAATCAGAACGGAGACGGACGCTTTCGATTTTAAAATAATTTTTTGAATTTTTTTTTGAAAAGAATCCGAAATTTCCATCAGATACCATCTCCACCCGGCTTTTTAAAATTATTTTACTTTCAGTATAGGAAATCCTGTGGTTTTGT